>JAABUO010000144.1_pt1 | contig 194551 bp, 182 predicted proteins | sample 5559291 | NCBI WGS metagenome assembly JAABUO01 (sample SAMN10711878, study PRJNA513372) | rock metagenome | isolation source: Antarctica rocks | place: Antarctica: Victoria Land, Finger Mt sud
CACTTCCCCCGCTCCCCAACTCCCCCTCCTCAAAAACAGCCGGATCCACAAAATCCGGTCCCTCCATACCCCTAAATCCCCCCTCCTCATCCACCCTATTAACCCTCGTCAACGCCCTTAACCCATCACGCCTCAAATCAACTCCACTCCCCGCCCGGCTCTGCACGCGACTCCCACGCCGACTCGCATACCGACTTTCCGCCGCCGACCTCCCAGCGCTTCTCATCCCCACATCCACATCATCTCGTGCCGTATACACATCGTCCTCGCGATCTCGTGCCACGAGCGACGTCGAGGAACTCCGCTTCACCATCCACCCTTGCCCCCTCTCCTCCAGCCCCCGCATCTGCAGCGCCGACGCCGTGCGCAACAGCCAGCTGCTTTCTTCGTCACCTATCCCTCCCCCTCCCCCTCCCCTACCCACGGTATCCCCACTTCTCCGCTTCTGGTAGCTAGGTCTTTTCGCCAAGGTAGGGGAAGATGTCGAGGTCGTGATTGGTTGCGGCCCGGCGCGGCGCACGCGGGAGGAGGAGCGCGAGAGGAGGGTGGGTGTTGAGGGGTAGGAGGGGGAGGCGAGGTAGGTGTGCGAATGGGTGCGGGGGGGTCGGGTGGGGTCGGCGGTGAGGGGGGAGAGAGCGAGGTGTTTTAGGGAGGTGGTGGAGCGGCGGGGGGGCTGGGGTGGGGTGTGGGGTTAGTTGGAGGATCTTGGGGATATAGAGGGAGGGGGGCACTTACGTCCATTGTTGGGTTTGGTGTGGGTTGGTTATAGAGGTTTGGGGGTTTGGAAATGGTTGGTGACTGAAATGAGTGGAGTGGAGGTTGATGATGGCTTGGCGGACTTTCACATGTCAATTAGGGGGTAGACCCCTTTTTCTACGGAGGGGAGTGTTGCTGCCAGCCAGCGATGGAGAATGCAGGGGTTTCCTATGATATATCTTGATCCGTCGAGAAGCATCATGTGGCTTCAAAGTGTTTGCACGTACTGAAGAAGGGTTGTGTTGTCTGATAGGTAGATTTGGTGATGATACAATATGGGGCGCTTCTAAACTGAGAAGTCTGCCGATCCGCTGGTAAGTTATGTATTCCAATATAGGGATATAGTAGTTCTACATACAGCTCCCACGTCGATAGCGAAAACCGATATTCCTCTTCGAAGATCTATCTCATCCAAATTTGACTCCCCTACCAGCATCCCACTGCCCTCCTTTGACAGGTTTCTGGCTAGCAGCCCCATTGACACCATTAGGTGCACCAGCCCCGAACTTGATGCCCATCTCAGGGTTCCACATTCCTAGCTGTGGCTGAGACGCCGACGCTCTAGTCGGCATTGGCGCCGTCAAAGGGTCCGCAGCCGGTAGCCTTGTGTGATATGGCGGAACATCCCTATGCATTTGTTCCTGAAGGTTTTGCGTCTGCTGTAGGGAAAGTGACGACATCCCTGACGACAGCTCCGTCTCCCATTGCCCGGCTTCTATACGTCGCTGGTAGGCGAAGTTCTTGCACTCGTCGCGGAAGCGGTTGACGATGTTGGCCAGGTCGTTGTAGAATTTGCGGCCGGTGTTGATATTATTGACTATCTCCTTGTATTTGAAAAATGCGTTTTCTAAGCGTTGGAGGGCCTGCTCTCGTTCTTTGGTCGACGTGTCGCCTCTCCGGGCTAGTAAGAAGTCCTTGTTCGCTTCTCGGATCTGAACTTCGAGTTGCTTCTGCTCTTCGCTCTCATTGACTACCATCTGCCGATCAGGATCATAGCGTTCAAGGCGCCTTTCGAAGAGATGCTCGAACTGCGCGGGTTCGATCTTTTGCATCGGATACTCCCGCTCGAGACGTGCAGTCTCGGCTAATATGACAGTGTCTGGTGATGACGTTAGTAAGGAGCAAAGGTCTAGGCGCTGTCAACGAAGACTTACTGATATCGTCCTGTTTCCCCCTCTTTTGAAGGTCTTCGACTTTCCTCTTTCGTCTGTTCTCCGTATAAGTGACATTACTTAACACATTTCTCAAAGAGCCCGCTGCTTTCTGTACACCTGGCGGCATCTGTGCTCTTCTACTACTGGGAACATATTCCTCGAGGTCTAAATTAGTCCCAGAGAGGATCTGAATGATGCCCTCATGTTCTTTCAATTTCGTGTGCACGAGCTCATCACTGCTGCTGGCAGACTTCAGATATCCGCTGATCTCGGTCGACTGCTTGTAGAGGGCTTCTGCCGCTTGTTGTGACGGCGGTCGAGTCCATCGCTCTGTACCATACTTGAGCCTCGCACGATCATCTTCCGCAGCCTCGGACAGGAGAAATTCTTTCCCTTCCTTATACATGGCCTCATCGTTAGCCTTCAATTTCGAAGTTTCATGCATCATGCGGCGAAGACGATGAAGTCCTTCCTGTTGACGAATCTCCTCGGCATGGGCAGTAAGGGTCGGTGGTAGTCCCAGAGGTTTCTCAATCGCCTGTAGGGAGCCTGGTAGGTTGAGGGACTGAAGCAATCTGGGAACGTTAGTAACTCAATTTCGCAACCGGTTCGTCGTTATAACTTACTCTCTCAGTTTTATGGTCAAAGCCTCGAGCTCATCGATGACAGACGTATTGATTAGCCTGTTCTTTCTCTCCTCGTAAATACTTGCAGCGATGTGGACCGCATAAGGCACAAGTTTGGCAAAGAGTGGTTGACCGAATATACCATGATCACCGAGCGTCGATATCGGGTCGGACACCTCTTGTGGTACTCTTGCTGTAGCCATCCCCGCACGATCAAGAGTTCTGAGCTCTGATTTTGGAGGCACAGTCATAAGGTAGATTACATCGTTATCCTTCTCCGCTCTCTTCAGATCCTCCGATACTCTTGATCGAAGCCCATTGAGGTCGCCAAGCACAGTCTTATTGATCCATCTGGACTCCTTCAAGGCCTCGTTCACGCACATTAAGCTGTCCCGTAGTCTCGCCACTTCTTCGCCATACTTCTGCCTTTCCAGACACTCGCGCGATGCCCGATACTGAGCAGCCGCAGCAAAGTGGTGATGCTTTGCAGTCATATGATGGATCCACTCCGTACTGATCGTGTCTGACTTTGTCCCAAACTCCGCAGCCTGATCATAGAAATCCGAAACCTTGGCAGCTAATTTAGCAATTAGACCATCCTTCAATCCATCCTTGACAGCCTTTGACCAAAAGCACTCTTGAGCCTGAGCGAGCATAAGCTGCTGCAAGCTTTCAAGGGTCATTGTATCCATATCCTCTGGCGGCATAGACCGCATATCTGGGATGATCTCTGTTCTGATGTGGTTGAGGACGCCGGCCGCTTGGCACAGATAATTGCATGCTGATTTGAGACCGTCACTTGTGCTCCGATTTATAGACACGGCGAGCTGGGAGTAAAGAGCGGCAAGATTGTATAGTACGTTTGTAAGCTCGAACCGAAGGTTATTTTCAGATACTAAAAGCAAATTTTAGCTCATTCATATAGATAGAAGAAAGGCAATGCTCCTCACTCGGTTTCTCTGTGTTAAAACCCAGCGCAGGATACCATGCAAAGTCCACGCCAATCTGTAGTTTAGAAGTTAGTATCCTTGTATAGCAAGAACGCCAATAATACACTCACGTCAATTGGGAACTTTCCTCCCATGAAGACAAGCTGTGCCGCATAAGCCGTTAATTTCTTGATGCCGCTGACATGAGGTTCGAGAGAATTGACAGCACTTGTCCGCAGCTTGTCTACGGCTTCGAAGTCTCGCGTAAACATGTCTGGGTGCTGATCGTACTTGGTTGATATGTACTGCCTGATGGCTTCGGACATTGAGACCGTATGTGTCCGCCGGAAGGGGAGAGAGAGGATGTTCCTGAGCACCTTTGTTAGATTGGGGCCTCTTGATGGGAGCTTGAAGACTTACGAAGCCATTTCCAGGTGCTTTACCGGTATCTACAACTGATATACAGATTGTACAAGCTTTAATCAGAAAAGCAGTGTGGGCGCTGTTCCGCTGTCCAATGACGTTGGATTTCTAAACAAATACCGAAGATTCGCCGAGGACGGCACGTGAAACCCCTTTCAAGTTTGGATATTGAGGACGCTACCACTGGAGCGTCTTTGTTTTCGCCGGCCGTTGTTGTGGGCTTATGGCACGACGACTCAACTCAAGTATATATAAGATATGACACTTGAATCCGTCAAAGACGTAGGAAGAGGTTTGTGTTGATCAAGTGATAGGCATGGGTATCATGTTCAGTAGACCTAGGTGTTGTTCAATGCTTGGTGGTCGACATCTCCATATCGATGAGTTTCTCCATCTGCACAAGCCACAGCCTCGCAAAAGCATCCTCAGTGAATCGTCTGGCCGATGACCTTGCCCTCCGTCGCATCTCCAAAGTTTCCTTTGCAGGCATCGAAAGTGCCTGCTGAAAGCCTGCAGCAAATTCGGACTCAGTGCTTGCGTGGAAACCTTGAGAAGCCAAGTCAGCTAGCTCCTCGCATTTCGAGATTGTGAAGCTTACCCGTAGGCCCACCGTCCCAATCGACCACGATATCTTCCTTAGGACCACCACTGTCATTGACGACGCTGATGAGTCCTGCGGCTTGATACTCGACAACACCGATACCAAAGTGCTCGTTCCACATCCCATTAACCCCTACCCAGCTTCTCCGCAACCAATCGAGGATGTCAGACCAAGGAGCGTCGCAGATGAACTCAACTTGATCCTTGATCTTTAGCTCGTAAGCCAAGAGTCGTAGACTGTAGACTCGTCGTTTGTCCTCGTCGTCGCGTACACTACCGACGAGCACTAACTTCACGTCTTGGGTAGCTTTCGCAGCATCGCCCAAGTTCGATTGAAGCAGTTGTGAGAACGCGCGAAGAATGAGTACGTGATTCTTCTCAGGCCGAAATTGTGCGACGTAGAGTAATGCCTTCTCCCTGCGTGCCTCACTGGACTCGCTGATTTCGATCGCTTGCTCCAATTCTTCGACAGCCACTGGTGGGAAAACCACCTCGATATTGGACGATTTGTTCCTTTTCCTTCGATTAGGTCCCCACAATGATCGAATATGTCCTTGAGTCCATGTTGAGTTTGTCATAACAACGTCGACAGTTCCACCCACCCAACAGTACATCCAGGCAAAGAAGTGCCAGTACCATCGTTTCAGAGTCCCTTTCCATCCCTTTCCCAACCCCGCGTTCAATCCTCTGCCGCTCTCGGCGTCTAGAGAGCCTAACATGTCTGTCGAGATAGTGGGATAATGTACATATGCTCCAGTGGGTATTTCAGGAAAGAAGAATTTGCAAAGCGCCAAAGTGAATGCATAACCCATGGTGTCTATGAAAATGTCCGGTACGAGGAGCGAAAATGCATCATAGCCAAGGATGAGCGATCCAAAGCTTTGTCCGAGGAGAGTGAAGTGCGGATACTTAGAGCTTAGGACCCAGTCCCGAGTGGAGAGATAAATGAATACTACGGTGGGGGGATGCAGTTGGATATTGAAACGGTTCTGCATCATCGAGTCAGCTCTATGTGCCGAATCACGGCCATCAAAGCTGCGGCTCATTACCTTTACGCGCTCAAGGATAGAAGGCTTCGTAGCATCGTGATCGCCAGTATACACGACACAGACGGCTTTCGGCCAACGCTTCTGCGTGGCTCTAATGGCCGCCCAGAGCACTCTCTCTCCGCCACCGCCAGCATTACTATCCGATTTGATCAGTAAACATTTGCTCCGCGTGTATATCAAGCCAACAAACCAGAATGGATGAAAAAATCCTACGATCCCTTCCCAGTCACTGTCCGCTAGGCTGCCGTTAGTTGAAGTAGCGGCACCATAGCTTTCAATCTTCTCCCAATCGTCATCTTCAGACTTCTGAGAGCGGCGATAAAAGGATCTCACGGCTTCTTCTTCGATTCGAACTCTTTTCAAGGTTGATTGCCTGCGCGCCGCAGTCTTGCGTTTCAGATACAAGCCAAAGGCTTTGCCAATGCTGTAGATCAACCATCTTCCGACTAGCAAAGCTACAAGAATTGCCAGGAGCGAATTTCTTAGCTTAGTTGTAGCTGTCATCGCAGTCCAAGTAAGGTAGCCATGATCCTCGAATATGATATTACGGCAGTGTTTGATAGAGGCCCATGAAAGAGTTAAAGGGTGTAGAATTAGCGAATCCATATTGATTCGACCACGGGGCGTGTCCATATCAACGAGCCGAACTCGGGACTATCGTCTGAAAGTCGTTCATGATAAGACCAAGCTTTTAGTGGTCACAGGGCGCGATGGAGTGCTCTGATATGAGAGGGCAATAATGGCTTTTATGCATTGAGCCTTCAGGACAGCTTGCAACAGGCAATGAACACTGCAACACTACGCTTATATGGAGCATCCGCAAGGTACCCGAACCTCTCACAACGCCCCTTCAGGCTTTCCATCAGTACGACAATACTACCAGTGAACCAGCGCAATTTCCACGCTTCTCCACCCCAACATTTCATAGCAGAATGCGTCGACCAGACCCAGCACCTCATCGTCGGCCTCCACACCCTCACCGGCCTACCATGGGCAGCGGCCTTACCCCTGACCGCCATCCTCATTCGCCTCGGCATTCTCGGACCCCTGGCAGCCTACGCCCACATCAAATCCTACCAGCGCCGTGAGATCTACCCTCTCATCTACGCGTGGGAGCATGCTATCCGGCGAAAAGTCCTCCGAGAACATGGCGCGCAAGGTCCGGCCGCATGCCACAAGCTCGCTACTACACAGCTGCGCCAAAAGGGGAGGGAGTTACGAAAGGAGCTGGGTGTGCAGTATTGGAAGAGCTCGTTGTCGTGGCTGCAGCTGCCGGTTTTCTTGGTCGTCATTGAGAGTATAAGGAAGATGTGCGGGACGCATAGCGGCTTGCTGGGACTGTTGACACGAGGTCCTGGGGAAGATGCGACTAGGGAGGAGATACTCGCCGGCACCGATATGGGCGTAAGTTACGAAATAAAGCAAAGTCTCGCTACTGAGGGCGCATTGTGGTTCCCAGATCTCTTGCTGCCGGACCCGGCGCTCATCTTGCCGTTCATGCTCTCCGGATGCCTCTTCGCCAACATCATGTTCCACGACAGGAAAGCAGCGGCCGCGGGCATCCAACCTGGGAAGTGGCAGCTGCGTTTTCAACGTTCTGTAAAGGTCGTGGCTTTGGCGATCGGGCCCGCGACGCTGGGGGTGCCGAGCGCGATGCTTGTCTACTGGATCACCAGCTCTGTGTGTGCGCTGGGACAGAATTACTTTCTGGAGTGGTACCTACCAACGAAGCCTATAGTTAAGCCTTGCAAGCAGAGAGGTTCAGGTCTGGCTTTGGGTGGCTCGCCCAAAACTTGAGCTGAGTGATGTCCGTTATAACGGTCCGTTACCATCCAGGCAATGATGAGCTGTGAGTATGTATTGGCTGCATCGAATTTCGGTACCAATTTCGATCCGAAGACCGCCCAAGCTTCGAAATTCTTCTTTTAAAATATTCAAGCGTCATCATACCGCTTCGTGCAGAACAGGCAATAATCGCTTGTGATGACCTCACAGAAGCCCATTCCACAACAAGCGAGCTTCGAACCAACAACCACTCGTCCCCAGCGGGCCTGACGGGCTTGAAGACGAACGTCGATCACGCGAGAGGCGGAATCAGGAACGCTCCCTTGCATCTCCTTGGAACACAGAATAGATCGTACTACTATTCTCGATGATTAAAAAACGACGTAAAGGATTCAGAGAGCAATCGAGAGCGACACAAAAGAAATAAGATCCAAAGAATTCGGAACGCAAACGCCCCATGGATTGCTGAAGAGCACCTAGAGCTTCCCTACTCTGCAAGCCTTGGTGCAGATTCCATCCAGCAGACGTCTACTCGTACAGAAATCATGAATTGATGGATCCCAAGGAAAGCGAATCTGGGTAGGAATGACGAAGTAGGACATAATTATTTAAAGATAGGCGGGCATTCGTCGGGGTAGTATTGGAAAGGCAAGGGTGTCTGGAAAGTTCTCACATATCAGGATCTAAAGTCGAAACGCCAACGTCCCGTGGATTCCTGAAGAGCATCTTCAACTTCGCTGCTCCCGCAAGCCTTGGTGCAGATTCGATTCAGGGAATGTTGGCTCTGTACGGAGATCGTAACGTCTATGTTTAGCGAAGGGAGTAAAGTAGAGTAGGAATGACGCAGGACTTTACTACCTGATGACAGGCCGGCATACGTGTACGTAGTGCTAGAAAGGCAAACGATAAGGGATGTCTGTAAAGTCATCATGTCTACCTACTGTGAAAGACGAAGTCTTCCCTCCTCGCCGAATGCGAGCACCCTTGTGCTGTTACGCCCCAAATGCCTTCCATGCCCCAAATCGCCTTTCGTGACCCCATTCAAATGCTCACAGCTTCGCCTTAACGCCCCCATCCAGCGACGCACTCGCCTCCCTATTCTGCACCACGTCGCCCGTCCCCGGCCCCTCCCCGAAAAAGATAACCTCCACCGTCAGATCGTCTCTATACCGTCTAGAATACGGGCTTGGCAGCGTCAGCAACGCCGAAACCATATCCCTATCCCTACCCCCCAATGCATTCCTCACAAGATGCGTGGCCGCGTTCTTGTCCTCTACCACGAAGCGTTCGTCGGCGGTGCTAGCGCTGGAATACCGTCTGATGGCGCCGCGCTGGCCGAGTCCGACTTGGTTCTCGGGCGGGGTTTCGACGGGGAGACCGGGTGAGCTGCTGCTGCTGAACCAGCTTTTTGGCCATGCAGAGCTGGTACTCGACGACGAGGTCTTGGGCTGTGATTCGAGCCATTGACCGACTAAGCCAACGACTTCCTCGTTCGACAGAAACTCCCACAACCCGTCGGTGGCCAGGACTACGAAGTCTCCTTTGCTCGGTTCGATTCTGGTGGTCGTGACGATGGGCTCGGCTGTGACATATGGAGGTGTGCGGAGCAAAGCTGACGGCGTCCTGCCGAAATAATGCTTCTTTATTCGCTCCTGGGTCTCCCTGCTCCACTTGTACGATGCGTCGCCAAAAGCTCGCGATGGCTCTAGACCACCCAATATTCGACCGTTCTGCACAACAAATCGCTCGCCAGGGTGTTCGGCTCGCAACCGAGCTTCTTCTGATGGCGTGCCGCCCGTTTGATCTTCGGACAACGGCGTGGCTGTCCACTTCCCATTTGCACCTTTCCTTCCCAAAACAGCCCTTGAATCACCGGTGCAGGCCACGCGGAACAGCTTCGATTTGGTGTCGTAAAAGGAGAGGAGGGCGCATGAGCCTGAGAGTGCTGGGGCTAGTAACTCCGCCGCTGCGCGTTTGGTATCGCTCTTGATTACTCGCTCGACGCTCTCGTGTACTATTTCGTGGTCTAAGCGGACAAAGCCTTTCTTGATCGCGGCGTCTATAGCTTGGGGGCTGGGTATGGTGATTGTTGGATCTATTAGGGCGGTTTTGTAGGTTTGATTCAGTTCGCGGGCAACGAATGAGATGAGGACTTGACGAAGCTTCGCTGACGTGGGCCATCCGCTAAGAAATATCAGTGTTTGGAAGCTTCATCGTGACGTATTGATAGCAACCTACCTATGACCGTCAAAGACGCCCCAAAACATCCAATCGCTACTCTGCAAGCCATCCTGGCCAGGCGTGACGGACTGTGGCACCTCAACTATCTTCTCCGCATGGTCGTCTTCTATAGGGTTGTTGCTGGGTATCTGCACCACATCGTACCGTATCACCCCCCTCCCTCTACCAACAAAGTAGGACTCTTCAGTGCGTCGTAGCTTTTCTGTGGCTTGTTCTGGTGTCAGCATCTCCAGTTGCTGTTGCCCTTGAGCGCCGGTATCCTTGGACAAAGGAGCGTCATCCGCGATATCGTGGGTGTAGAACTGGTCGTCCTCTACAACCAGCGCTTTTCGCTGGGTGGGAGGTGTTGAGGCCTCGTCTACCGCAGATGATGAAACAGGCGTAGATGTCGGACTGATACCGACAGGTGCTGAAGCTCCGGTCGGTTGGTTGAGGGAATGACGCGGCCCTCCATCCGTTGGACTCGTGCTGTTGACCAGGGAGGTGGTTCCCGGCGCTGGTTCCCCCTTGAAGTAGTAAACTCCAGATGCGAACAGCGAGACTATGGCCGCAACGGAGAAGCTACGGAAGTACATCGAGGATTGTAAGATTTGAGACACACCATGGTTTCTGGCCGAAGAGGAGGACACTGTCCGGTGACCTAGTGAATTGCTTATCAAGGTGATGGCAAGGTTTCTCGGGATGGAGCTGCGGCGAACTGGTGCACATCGAGCAGCGCGGAGGGCTTGCACAGCTGCTCGACGCATTGAGAGGATCCACCACGCCGGTAGCTCGGTTCTGAGGAGCAGACTACGATGTCGCCTGTTTCTAGGTCCGTGAGGTCTGTCGTGTGAGCCTCTTTAAACGTACAACCGTTAGGCTAGCTTCCAACGAGGCTAGCCGCTGATCCGGCGGAAGTTCGGATAGATCATGATCTCTACGACGTCACATTGAAGATTACTATAGAAAGAGTTAACCTAATTCACTCTATACTCGACGGCGAAGACCGACACTGCGGGTCGTCTCGGAGAGATCCAGACACTTCTGCTAATCTCAACCAAACGCAAATTCAGGCTTTTGAGTCATTCTCAACGAAGGAGTTTGGCAAAAGCTGCTTGAACTAAACAATCGACACGATGTCTTCAAGGGCACTACGAAAGCTACAAAGAGAGCAAGAGCAGAGAATACAACTTGAGCAGTCATCACAACCTATCTCTGAAGATGGGGATGAAGATGCAGCATCGGATCCTTCAAATGCCAAGGCTTTTAATGCCTTCGATATGTTGAATGTTGGCGAAGATGAAGACGCACCGGGTCGGGCTTCATCTAGCGATGGAGATGATGTTGCTTCTGCGCCACCAAAACAGTCGAACGGCGTTTCCACTGCTTCTGCCACTACTACCACCAAGGCGAAGTCGACTAGGAGGAAGAAAAAGAAGAACAAAGTTGGGAAGGAGAAAATGGGCACTCCAGCCAAGGCGAACGACAACGGAAAACCGGCAGAGCAGCAGGATGAGATTGATGCAGCCTTGGCGTCATTGTCAACGAAGTCACAAGATGGCTCGTATGCTATGACAAACGTGCGGCAAGATGATTCCAAGCTTGACCTGTGCCGGCTGCTAGCGATAGAATCGAAACACCTCAACGCCATTAATGAGATGAAAAGACTGTTTGGGAACATTATGACCGAGGATGAGAGTCCATCTCCAGACCGTAGGCGCGGAAGAGGGCCTCAAACGCTGGATCTTGGCGCGGCTTTGACCGCGAGATATAGCCCACTTTCGAAAGGTCAAGGCTTATCGGGCCTCGCTCTTCGCCGGAATGTTTTCATAAATGGCAGAGAAGAGTGGCCGAAGGCTCCCAGCGGGGGGCTAGGAATGGAACTTGAAGAGAAGGACAAAGATGACATTAAGCATTACCGATTCGTCCACAACACAGCCTATCAAGATGTCCAACGGCAATTTGAATCATGTGTCGAGTCAATGGATCCGCAACGCATGATCTCGATGCTCCAGTTCAACCCGTACCATATATCAACTCTCTTACAGGTCTCGGATATTGCAAAGCACCAGGGCGATCATTCCGTCTCTGGTGATCTACTCGAACGTGCACTTTTCTCATTTGGTCGATCAGTACAATCTCCGTTTTCCAATGCTTTGGCTGAAGGCAAAGCGCGGTTAGATTTTCGGAGACCTGAGAACCGCGAATTCTGGCTTGCCGCGTGGCGATATGTAGCGAATCTAGGGCAACGAGGCACTTGGCGTACGGCATACGAATGGGCAAAATTGCTCCTCAGCCTCGATCCAGAAGGAGATCCTTATGCCGTCCTGATGGTCATGGATCAGCTTGCACTTCGTGGAGGTCAAGCAGAGCATTTTCTGAACGTAGCCTCTAATAAAGTACTCGCAAAGCATGACCCAAACATCCATATCTCCAAGGGCTTAGCAGAGTACAAGCTCAAACTCGCAAAACCCTGTCGTATCACACTTACCCACGCTATCACAACATACCCCTGGATCTTCGCCCGCCTTTTTAAAGAACTGAATATCGAGCATGTTCCTCCTTCTATATGGGGCACCGAGCCGCGCACCGCGCGCGAGAAATTTGACTGCGAGACTTACGTCCTCGGCGCCAAAGACCTTTGGAACACGCCAGAGAACATACAGTTTCTAGTTGAGGTCGTCGAATATGCCTCCAAAAACCCTTCTGCTCCCGTATCCGACCATCCCATTACCCTCAGCGAAGCTCGGCATGTCCTCCTGACCGGCAATCCTCAGCTCATAGCACTTCTTCCACGTATCTTCACAAGCATGCCCTCGTCAGCCTCCGATCCCCTACCTCCACCCGACAGCATCGAATCTTACTCCACCGCCCTTCCCCAGCCCTCGCGCGCTACTGCACCAGCTGCCTACACGGGCCCCTTTGATTCCGATTCAGCAGACGCCCCCCCCTCACCCCTCGATTCTTCCCCTGCAACGCCCCCACTCGTACCAGTACCTACAGATGACTCCGCACCCGGCGGCCTCCGCGGACTCTTCTCCCGCCTCATGGCTTGGCCAAACCCGAATGCGGACCCGCCACCTCAAACGAACACAAACCCGCCCTTCCAAACGAACGAGGACCCACCACCTCAAGCCCAGGACACCCGACCAGCACTCCACGACCTCCAAGACATTGACCGTAGCTGGGCCGAACGAGTAGCCGAAGTGCTCGCCAATCAACCTGAATCGCGGCAGCAGCCGACCGTCGAATCAGATCCGGACTCGGAGTCCGGAGCTCCTGGCGCAGAACCAGCCTACGACGAAGACAGGAACAAGCGCTGGCTTGCGGGGCAGGGCATGCAGGCTGTGAAGGCGTTTGTAGAGGAGCATGGTAGCGATGAAGGGCGATGGAGCGCGGACGTTGAGAGAGGGAATGTGGTGAGGCTGTATGCGGAGAGGGTGAAGCTGTTGCGAGAAACGAACCGGAGGTTTATCATGGAGTATGCGCTGCCTCAGGGAGCAGGCAGAGAGGCTAAGGACCTGGTGCGGAGAATGATGGGGCAGTGAAGCAAAGGGTTGACGCAATGCATGAACATGAACCGCACGAATGCTCTATATGAGCTTGGAGTTGTGAAGATTCTGCAACAAGCTTGCGTGTATGGACCTAAGGCATCAAACCTAGAAGGCAGCCTCTATCAGCTCCCTGCATAGGAGTCTCTCCCATAGATGGGACTCGATCCATGGATTATCTTAACCCTTCTTCCCCCATCTCACACATACGCCTCCGCATGCTCGCCCTCTGTCTTCTCACAGCCGCGCCCTATAAACCACATTCAATCGTACTACAAACACAAAAAGCAACAACCCCAAAGCCCTCCTTTCCCTCATAGTCACCCCTACTCCAAATGATAACAAACCACCACCACCACTCCAAAAATCCCCACCCACATCATATCAACCCCAATCCTTCCTTGACAACCAACTTCCACAACCTCTCCTGCTACCGATAAACGCATGGTGCAAGATTCCGCTATGTTGAGGGGATATCTAAAGCCCCTGCGGCGCTGGGTGTCAGGACCCAAAGGGCCAAATACGAATCGTATGAAGACCCCTTACTCCTTGGTATGGATGAGTGAATGGACGTTGCAGGGGTTTGGATCCCCCTTCGGTCTTTTTTTGGTTTTTGTGAGTTTGGTTTATTGGTTTGATTTGGTTTTGTGGTCAACACACACCCCCTTGGACCCAGCCGGCCCCCTTTTCGGTTCGGCCGCGGTCTTCATGCACCCGTCCATCTCTTTCCTGATCTATCCCGGGACGCTCGCTTAATTAAGTACATATACAATGTCAGTGTCGGATCTTGCCCTTCAACGGTATCATACTGTTGGCGTCCTCACCAACACCATACTCCTCCACATGCTACTATCCCCACAAAACCCCAGCATTATACCCCATCATCCCTTTCCCATCAAGCACCAGAGACAGAAAGGGAAGCAAACCCCAGCTTACTTCGCCAGCAGCTGACAGAAACGACGAGCCCCAATCACCCCACCCATGCTCCCCGTAAAAAAGCAGGTCCCATCCCCCAACCCACAAGTCTGATCCCATGCATATATTTGTGTGTTGTTAACACACCTCGCCTCAAGAGTCGCCGTGTCCAACGCCGGCGGTAATGTCCCGCCCTGGTAGTCCACGCACGCGTTAGCACCGAGGAAGAGATCGCCATTGGTGGTCCACCCCTGGGAGAAGATCTGCACGAGTAAGTCATGATGCGATTTATGGGGCGGTTTGAGGTTGAAGAGGCGGAAGGCGGCGTTTGTAGAAGGTCTTGAGCTTGCCGAGACCGGCGTAGAGGTCGTTGAGGCCGGTGAGTTCAGGTGTGATGGCAGAGAGGGTTTGCAGAAAAGTGCCGAGCACTTGGGCGCAGGGGGTGGATGGCGGTTTCGATTTGGTCTATGGGGCCCTGCGCGCTTGTGTTGGCGCTCTCGATGCCTTCGTGGACAGACTTGAATTATTGCTATTCAGCGAAAAATCATGAGTAGGCTTGTTGAAGTGTGAAGCCATTGGATGATGTTGGGAAGCTGCTCATGGAATGCCTGGTGTGGCCGTATTGTTGTTGCTCCATTTCGACGAATGCTGATAGCATGAAAAGAAGTCGGCGCCGTCAGCGGTACCTAGTAATTCGTGGTCCTGTCGCCACTGGTCAAGATGCTGCGACATATAAGGATTATCCCAGCAGGGCTGCGTTGGGTCTTGCATCAGATTGGTGCAAAAGGCATTGAGGAAAGCGACATCGGCGGTGAAAGTGCGGTTGCTTTGGGGCAATAGAGAAGAAGTCGTGTGGTACCACCACGGCAATACAGTTGGATAAGAGGATCAATGTCGCCGCATTGACGGAGAAACATGGTGTGCACAACAATCCTGAAGGAGAATAAGGGGGGCGTATATGGTACGAAACAGCCTTCCGGAGTGGAGAAGATAGGTTGGTGGCCTGGGCCATGAAGGAGAGCCAATTTGATTTCAATTGAGAACAGCCATCTTCACCGATGTAGGAAAAACAGCGGTGAGGCCTTTATCAGTTTCTAGAAATTTCATGTGCTTGAGCACTTTTACGATCAGTGCACACTGACGTGCAATCATCGTTCTTACGAAGCCTTGACACCCATGTTGGATTTGCAGATTAACACAAGTGGGCTGGGGCTTGGTCGGAGGCAGCTTTTCTTAAAGAGGATTCGCAGAGCAGCCAAGATAAGCAGAGATCTTCGAATATGCTCGGGCAGGTAGTCGTTTGAGTGTGGTGACTGTTTCAACCATGCTCCTCGATTCCGGGTGCAGCGAGGGGCCACGAGCCATGGTAAAGAGCCGGAAGGATGGAATGGCTATTGCAAGTGGAAATGGCTGGGCGTTTGACATGTTAAGGGATCCACCTGGCCCTGGCCTATCGACTAAGACTCTGCGTCAACGCAGCGGACAATAGGTGGAACAAGACGAGCTGCGACTTCCCATCAACATCGGAGCCGCAATCAAATGAACAAGCAGTCTAAAAGACCACAATGTCTCCTGCGCTGCGGGTATCGAGGAGGATATGTTATCGGTCATTCGTCGTTGGTGGGCTAGCGCTGATAGACTTTCAACGGTAGGGGCAGCATCCAACACAATAGGGATACTGGAGAATTCGCTGGATATTCTCCGTGTTCATGAGGGTAAGCGGCAAGCCAATTATCGGATAGATAGGCGAGTTTTGTGGCAATACGAAGGGCCAAAAAGGAGTCAAGCGCCACCCATCAGAGATCCAGGATATCGCAACAAGGAATTCACCGCCACCTATCAGAGATCCAAAAGATTACACAAGAAAGAACATTAATAGAAACCTACCCCGTTAAGCCCTTCAACCTAGGAGGCACCCCGAGTGGCCATAATACATAGACTATCCTAGCACATGATCGAAGCATGGGATCCGTTTAGAATGTCTCTTGTCTGTGGCCGAAGCCATGTTGTCCTAGAGTCTGGCTAGCCAGCATGAGATATACCGCCGATACCAAGAGGCGAAACACGAGAGTGCTTCCCAGGCAGAGGGTTTTCGCTCAAGCAAACGTACGAAGGGTTTTGGATAGGCTAAGCTGATTTGCCACTCGGTGATGACTTTATCTCGAAAAGTCGTGGAGATGTTTGTTTGTAGGAGACGAGCAGTTCGCTTCCCTCGATGTAGGAAGCTATTGTACTGCTAAATCTCATATCCCTCTAACAATTGACTGATGTAGACTGGAACGATAGTCCATGGTGGAAGTCCCAGTAAGCCCAACGGTTGGGGGTGTACCAGGAAAGGACGCAAGTATGGCATGGTGATGCCGAAAGAGAGCTTGCCGTCCTCGCCATTCTATGTCAGAAAGCCTGCCCCACGTGCTACATAGTCCGATGTTATAGTACCAAACCATCATCGATGTCGTTGTCATCACACTTCCTCATCCTGCCCGTCACAGACGGCTGCAGCAGCATCGTTGCCCTCTTCCTCTTCGCCGCTCGTACCACTCCCCTCGCTCTCTCCCTCACTGCCCGGATCAAAGTTTTCATCGTCTTCCTCATCACCGTCGTCATCACCCTGAGCCGCATTTCCGGCCTCTAGTGCTGCTTTCTGTAGCTCTCCAGGCTCTGCTTCGTCATCCTGATCTGCCTCACTTTTGACACCGTTGATGTTGTACTTCTTCGCCCGGCGCTGTTCAGCCATGCTCGCATCTTGGAGACGATGTCGCTTGATGTAAGCGTCAATGCCGGCAAAGTCAGCCTGGTCCACCATAGAGAACTCAAAATCTTGTGGCTCGTCGCTTGGCCCACTCCCTCTGGCACTGATATTAAGGTTGAAGGTTCGCTGTAAGACGGAAGTGTAAGAGATAGAATCAATGGCGTCAAAGGAAAAGAAAACAAGAGGTTTCTTGAAGCCCCAGACTATGCCCGTAGGTAGGAAGAAGAGGAAACCATCCTTACTGCCCCGAAAAGCTTTCACGTGGACTGCTTTTTGGCCTGTTCTTGATGGCTGAGCCACTTCGCTTACAAACTCCTTCTCATCAGGCTCGATCACTTGGCACTTGCTCCCTTTCTGTTGTTTGAGACGATCATTGAGAAGCTTGACCACTACAGACGTAAACGATTCCTCGGGCGCGAATTGTATGTCGTCACTACATAAGCCTGGTTTAGGTGCTCCATTTGGTATCGTCCAGAGTAATTGGTCGGGTAGCGAGACTCCAGAGGCGGTCGTAATACCATCCCCATCGATAGGAAAGACACAAATGTTGTATTGGCCTTGCGCTTTCTCTGGCACTGGCAGACATGCCACATGTTGAATGTCTGCCCACCTACCTGTACATTCCACCTCTTTTGTTGTAGGATTTCGACAGCGTAGGCCTGCTGAGGCGTCCCCGATCTCTAGATTTAGCTTCTTCCGCTGAGGAATCGTGAATGAGAGCTCTTTGATAGTGCTGTAAGAGGCGGTATCCCAGTTGCTGGTCGTCTGAGCCATGCCATTGTGGCCATTCTCAAGCTTCCTTTTCTTCGAGGGGTTATCGCTGTCGATTATTTTGTTAGAAGGTTTTGTGTTGAGTATGTACAGGGCTATATCGCCAAATAGTGGTCCAAGTTTTGGGTACTGATCTTATGAGGAGGGTTCGTTAGCTTTAGCTCGGTACTGGACCATTGTCGCAATGACTGGGGTTCATGAAGCGAGACCATATGATGCTTTTCTTCCTGTGTCTGTGGCCGAAGTATCCCGGATCTCGAGAAAAGGTAGAAGATCAATTACTTACCAAGCGCATCATGAGCTCTCTTCTTGAGCTGGGGCTGGCTGACAAAAGCTAGATCAATTCTCTGGGCAGCGGATGCCATAATTGCGACCAGCTTATGGGAATTGCTTCGGTTTTCAGCACATGAGACACAAGAAATATATTCATACAAGACTCATACCCAATTTCTTTTTGGAGACTGGAGCTACCCCTGACTTGGCAGCTTGGCAGGCACAGCAGTCCCGCGTCTGATATGCCGCAGCTAAGCGCCCACGCTAACTGTATTGAGTGGTGTGTATAGTCAGGGGCATTGTAGTAAAAAGTCTGATATTGATACTTGTATCACGAGAAATCACTGTTCAGGACCGAAAGATTAGCTGTTTTCAATTGTGTGATATCTGAGCTTGAAAGGACTAGCCATGCTTGGCGCTTAGTCGTCGATTTGGGTTGAAAAGCTTTCCATTTAGCTATCTGAATCTTCCTCAAGCACATCTTCACGACGAATGTCGAAAGCTTTGCTAGTCGAGAATCGATCTTCATAAGACTGAAGACAGCTTTCCGCCTGCTGCTGCCTCAGCCTTCGTATTGCCACACTCCTCATAGAATTCATGCCAGTCTTTCAAGCACAGCCATGCTATTCTTCATCGTTTGAACACGTCCAGACCACACACCGATTGACGACAGCGTCCTTTCTGCAACATCATGTAAACATACATCCCGTACATCTGAAGACAGACAAAGTACAAGGAACAAAGCTGGGTATCTCGCAAACAACAATCACACAGAAGATAAGATCATGAAAGTCGAACAAAGAACACGTACATGCAGTTCCCGCTGCAGCAAAAGGGCTCACTAATGTTGAACTTACGCTCCGCTTGATCTTCAAGACAATCAGGACAGACCGCGAAACGGCGAAGAACAAGTTGTTCTCCGATAAAGCCTATCATAGTTGGGTCCACACCTGTTGGGCAACCTGGCGTGATTTCTTGCGTTCTCCGATGGTCAGCGCGAGAAGCTCCTCAGCAAATGTCTGCTTCTCGATACGTTTGGATATTGATTCTCCGTAGCCACTCAAGTCCGTCATTTCGATATCCGGAATATTGGCTTGATGGATCTCGTTAACCTCAACATTGATTTCTTGAGTGAAATGAATGGCATCCGTGGACAAGTCTGCCGAAGCCGCATTGGAGTCGAAATTGACAAGACTCTTCTGAGAGGATACGTTATCGAGGACCCCGTTGCTCCCGCGGATGGGGAATGGCCAGTGGCGTGTTGATGTGAAGGGTGGCGTGTGGTTGGGACGAATGCTTTGTCCTGATGAGCTTGGACGGTAGAACGAGCCTTGACGGCTAATCAAAGATCGGGCTTCTGAACCAGCACGAAGCACTTTCTCTCCGAAGTCTGCGAGAACACTACGTGCGAAGCTCTCATTGTATGATGATCCTTGATACACACGCTGCTGGCTCAAGAAGAGATTTGCCGGGACATATTCGAAGCGAGGATCGATATTGCCAACGGAGTGGACATCAGTAATGACCCGGAAAGCAATTACTGATGCATACTCTAAGCGGGGACCGCTCCCTATTTGAGGGCATGGAGCAACCAGAACGCGGGCAGTCAATTTCGCTTCCTGGAAGAAAGAATCTCCAAGCTGCACAGTTAATTGGGAAAGGGCGTCAAAGAATTGGCGACAGAACTGCTCCTCTTCTTTGCTGGTAGAGATAGACTTGCGGCGGAGCTTGTTCAAGCAGGTGGCGACCGTCACACCATCCAGGCGTTGAAGGAAGTTGAACTGGCATTTATTGAGCTTCCATCCAGGCAATTGGACAGTCGGTAGTAGACCTTTCGCATCCTTCCGTACAAGTATATCGAAGCCTTTTCGGAATACTGGGCGCACAGCGAAACAGGCCAGATGAACACCTGCTTCGAGAAGCATCTCCGTGCCAGCACTGTCGCGCATCCGGTTGAGCTTTGGAAGAAGTTCCTGACGAGTGACCTCCATGCTTCGGGCTAGGTAGTCAACGATGTGTGGGATGGCTGCGAAACGATACCCATTTGCCAGAAGCTTTCCGGCGTCTTCGTCCGAGATCCGTCGGACAAGTACAAGGAGCTGCCCCCGTCCGAATGAAAAGAGCGAATTGCCTCGTTCGGCTGTGCTAAGACTAGATGATTCACACCTCTTCCAGTTGGGAAAAACTTTCAGTCCAGTGCTCTTGCTGGTCGTCCCGGTGCTCAGGATCTCGCCGAACAAAATGCCGATGTTCTCGAGGGAAGCGTAAATGGAATCGGCGAGGTCCTTCGCTGCGACGCAGAAGAGCTGCTTGAAGTACGTGTCGTAGTCCTCGATCTCGTCTCCGATGCTAAAGTCCGAGCTGGTGGCGGCGGTCCCTGGGCGAGATGTTTTACCTTCACGACCGGACCGAACGTTCCTACGCATGCCCGGAACAAGGTCCACTACAGCTGGCCAACAGTGGGAAAGTCTAAGGATCCAGCAGAATATCAGATGGCCGGTGTCGAAGGTATCATCGAATGTCTGTTGCTCAGATTATCAGCGGTGGCCCTTTGCTGTAAAAATCGAGCAACTCACACGCTCGCGATAGCTGTCGGTAATCTTGCGGCATGGCAGTAAACCTTCAGAGGTGACCAGTATTCTACCATCTCCGTCGAAGGTTGCACTAGCCAGGACCACCTGCTGGGCTCTGGTGGCAGACTGAGTCTTGGAACGTCGGCCAAAGATTGCAAAAGCCATGAGGGCGATACAACATCCAAGCGACTGCAAATAGTTAGCAGTGGACCTGATCGCCACAGTGTAATAGGTGACTCGACCAGAAAGAGCACCATCAATGCAGTTGTTTCTCCTGAGAGACCTGCTCCGCCTGTTTTCGCTTCTATCTTCACTCGATATGATGTGCCCACGGTGGCAGACCAGTGCATGCCAGAGACTGCTGCTGCCAGCAAAGCTGCACAAGCTAGCCTTCGGGGGCCACTGTTCGTCCACATCACCGTCAAATAGAAGAAAATCCCCATGGCTATTGTGCTTGCTGCTACCGCAATCACTGCCGCACCTACGACATAGGCTACAGAGTACTGTAGAGTATAGTTCGCGATGCCTTGCTGACTGATGTAATGCATGCCGCATACGCTGGCACCGACCAGGACTCCTCCAGTTATAGTCCATAGGATACTTACCGTCTCAGAGATTCCGAAGGCGTAAAATGCGGAGCCTACAAGGCTGATAGGAAGGAAGAAAGAACCGGCGGTATATCCAGGGCGATACACGATTTCAGGTCCGTTGGTCATGACAAGAGCGCGGTTTCCGATGTAGTGCATCGACCATATGGAGACAGCTCCCATTGCCGTAGCGGCCGCAATGAGCAGATACCTTGAACATGTAAGTGGTTACTGTCACCAAGAACCAGGTCAAGATTGGATGGAAGGACTACTAACCAGTTATAGCATCCATGGCTCGAGGTCCGCCTATGGAGCAGCTCCAGCGTGGTCAAGGAACCTACTATGCTCACAAAGTAGGATAATACGATATAGAGCGCGTGGTATGTCACGTCGACCGCCTGGCCAAGGGCCGGAGTTGCTGCCTCCATTGGTAGAAATGCCATCCGGTCTGAGGATAGCCTCAATCGTATAGAAACGCGATTGAGCTCGAAGCGTCTTGAAGGACAGTCCGGTCGTTGGAGTTACCTGCGTCTTACCGAGTTGTGGCAAGTTGTAAAGAATTTGCCGCTGGATGTCGAAGCATGGCACAGAAAGTTTGGTGAAATACTTCTGTGGACTTCCGAAAGACACTAAGGAGACTAGCCAGCCTAGTGCTCGGATGGCTCTAAGAATTCTCAAGGGCTGACTATAGAGGACGCAGCTTGGGCAGACCGGTAGGTAGAAGTGAGGTTGAAAGAAAGTCCGAATCAAGTGATGGGTGGTAGCAGAAGTGGACCCGCTTACTCGACGCTGGTTTCGGATACTTGACTACAACAAGCCATTGATGGGTCATACCACCCAGGCCCGAATCTCGACATGATATGCACTCGAGCGTTCATCATGTTTTCCTTCCCTTCTACTACATGGGGGTTATTATGCTTATCTTAAGAGACAGTATTGTCACTGAGGTAACAGCTCTCAGCCACAGCCAGCTTTCGATTGCATAGCAAACGAGACGTTAACCGGAGTGCGAGTTGTATCTTTATCATTCTGAAGGCTCTTGAAATTATGATGGCCAGAGGGGCCCTCTAAGCGTGGGTCCCAATAACCATGCTAAAAGGGGAAGGCACGACTCTGCAGATGCCTCATCAGTTCAATTGGATATCTGAGGGCTCGTTATGCAGGCTTTCACAAGGCGGCATGGTTGATGGCACGTCTCTAAGATTCTAGATCGAGAGATGTGTGAACAGATCAGTTCGTGGCTCGGGTTTGCTTGGGTTCGACGCAATGGCGGCAGTTGCAAGCCATGGGACAGTGTCTCGGTAACGGTCCGCCAACCGTGGTCCGCATCGAGGCCAGGATATGCCCTAAACGAGCTGTTGTCTCAGGTTAATATGTGGAGTGTTGTCATCTCGGCCTTCGGATCCTTCCTCTCGGAACGATCTCTGCTTAACAGTGAATGCTCAACCGGTCTCATCATTGGTCTGTTCATGGTCTGTTCAGTGCAGAAAGCGAATGCGTGCAAGCAAAGTGGAATATACCCCTGATCGACATCTCAACAAACTGCTCTTCGCAAACAACTCCGGCTTCTCTACCCGACCCGCCAACGACCCATCATATCTCAGGTCACACATGGACCTCGCGGCTGCAGTTCGTCACTTCCGGGTCGAGGCTTGCATATATTCAACCCATGGCTTGCAGGATGGCTGCAGGAGGCCCCCTTGGTCGATGACTTGCAGCTCGCTTATCTTCACGACTTATCTTCACAACATGGCTTCACAACTTGGATCTCCCGTACTTTAAAGCCCCCTTAGACACTCCTCGATCATGGCAGCTTCGCACCGGTCGCCTGGCTATGTAACCAGAGTACTCGTACCGCACCTCATGCCAAGCCAGGCATCTACACCGTCTCCAGCCCCAACCCTCCCGCCTCCACCCTCAATCTCACTTCGCGTCACCATCGCCGTCAGCCTACTCAGACAGGAGCCTTGAAGCAATGAACGTCCAGCCCCGAAACAATCCCACGATAGCAATACTAACTGAACGTTCAGATGGCAACACCACCAAGCTGTTCACGAACGGTTCTGGCGTCTCCTGCCCCACTGCCAAAACCCATTTCAGATCCTCTCAAAGAATGTCAGTTGTGCGGAGGCGGTACGGAACAGCAAGCTGCTAGTGGCGTTGGAGATATTCGAAGACGGCTTCTGTCGAAAGGGGTTCAGGGGGTAGATATGCGTGGATGCTTCTACACCCAGAAAGGGGACCGACGGACACAGTTCAAGACGGCTTCTGTCGAAAGGGGTTCGAGGAGTAGGTATACGTGGACGCTCCTACACTTGTGAAAGGGGGTCGATGGCGAAGTCTACGAGGGGCACAAGAACCGGCTGTGAGGAGGCTGGCGCGGAGAGTAGTGGGAAGGGGGAGTCAAGGATGAGAGTATGGGAGGGTGCACAGGGTTTTCGTTCGGGGGAGGGAGGCAAGCATGCGAGATAGTCCAAGGGAACATTCACAGGAGAGGAAGGGTGAGGAGCGAAGCGTGTTCGAGACAGACAATTTGAGACATGGGAGGACATGGTCGCTTGATACCCCTTCTCGCTTTAGCATGCACTGAAAGGAATGTGAAAGAAGTATCCACAGTTTATAGCTATAAAATCCTGATTTGTCTCACCACTCTCTCCATGCTGTTGAAGACTTGGGCAAAGAGTCACAAAGGTCTATACATCCAGTCATGCTATCATCTCTCCCAAAACTCTACGTGACAAATCCGTCCCAAATAATCTATTGCTTTTCCAGATCCGCAATTGAGATGAATCTCTCCATATCATGCACTACGTACCATTCGCCATCGCCCCCCTCTCCTTCAGCGCAGCAATGCACCCCTCCCTCGCCGCCTGCGCACACCAAGCATCCATCACCACCAACGCCGCCATCGCCTCCACAATCGGCACCGCCCGTGGCACCACACACGGATCATGCCTGCCCTTCGCCTCCAGCGTGCCCGTCGTCCCATCATACCTAACCGTCTCCTGCGCCTGCCCAATCGTCGCGGGGCTCTTAAACCCCACCCGAAAATATATCGGCTCCCCGTTCGAAATCCCGCCCTGCACGCCGCCAGAATGGTTCGTCTTCATCTTCAGCTGCTGCGTGCCCCCCGGTCCTCGTGACGGGGGCAGGTCTTGCGGCCACGCGACGAAAGCGTCGTTGTGCGCCGACCCCGCCATCTCGCACCCCTCGAAGCCGGAGCCGAATTCGAAGGCCTTGGTCGCGGGGATGCTGAGCATAGCGTGTGCGAGCTCGGCGGACAGCTTGTCGAAGCAGGGCTCGCCGAGGCCGACAGGGCAGTTGCGGATCACGCAGGTGACGGTGCCGCCGATGCTGTCGTGGCGGTCGCGGAACTCGGCGATCTTGACGGCCATGCGCTGCGAGGCTTCGGCGTCGGGGCAGCGGACGGGGAGGAAGTCGTCGACGCGGCTGCGGGTGATGGTGGAGATGAGGGAGAGGAAGGCGGGGTTGGAGGAGGAGGTTGGGTGCTCGGGGGTGGGGTGGAAGAGGTGCTCGTTGCCGACGGAGGAGACCCAGGCTATGATCTCGACGCCGAGGGCTTGGGAGAGGTATTTCTCGGCGATGGCGCCGGCGGCGACGCGGCCGATGGTTTCGCGGGCGCTGCTGCGGCCGCCGCCGCTACTGGCTTTGACGCCGTATTTGTGGAGGTAGGTGTAGTCTGCGTGGCTGGGGCGGGGGTAGAGGTCCATGGTGCTGCCGCCGTAGTCTTTGGGTCTTTGGTCTTCGTTGCGGACGACGAGGGCTATGGGGGTGCCTAATGTGACGCCGAATTCAGTGCCTGATTGGATTTCGACTCTGTCTTTTTCGTCTCGGGGGGTGGAGAGGGCGCTTTGACCGGGTCGCCGCCGGGTCATCTGGGGTTGGATGTCTTCTTCTGCTGTGAGTTTGAGGCCTGGAGGGCAGCCATCGATTATGCAGCCTACAGACCGGCAGTGTGATTCTCCGTAGGTGGTGACTCTGTAACATTTTCCGAATGTCGACATGGTGGATGGGTTGGTGCTTTCTCAGGCAGGTCTTCCAACCGTCCCTTTATCCTAACAGTGAAGACCTGAGGTATGAGATCAAGCCCAAAACAATTCTTTGCTGGAGCTGGATGGCTTCGGCTCCATCAATAGCCTTGACTCATAATGTGCAGCTTTGCACAGCAATGGACCGATATTGTGTTTCCGTGTCTGAAATGTTAGACAGTAGTCGATGTTCACGCGTTAGTAGAGGCTTTGTCGAGTTCAATCTCTATATCAATCAGTCATTATTCTCACAACCAATGCGGAACCAAAATTCTCTGGTTGCTTATCATGCGCGAGGGTCCAGGCCTAGCTCCGGGCGGAATTGGTGCCGCTGGCCGTGCTGCAATCCAGCCTCGAAAACCAACCATCTCTCAGAGCTCCGTCCAGCTTCCACGCTCTTCCCTACGATCGTTTTCATGCCTCTATGGCGTCGAGCAGCTTCATCCCTCACCCGTAGCAGCTGGCCCTCCGGTGGGCTTACTGACTTGGTTAGCAATCCCGCCTACAGATACCATGTCTACTTTTCCCGCAGCCATGACCCTTACTTGAATCTTTCGATAGAGTATCAGCTCCTCCAAAAATCCCACAAAGACTCAACCGTGCTCTTTCTTTATACCAACAGTCCTTGTGTGGTCATTGGGAGGAATCAAAATCCCTGGCTGGAAGTGAACTTACGCTTGCTCCAGCAGCATACTGGATCCAACCACTCACATATTCTGGGGGGGATTGTGCCAGGACCAAACGTACAGCTCGTCAGGAGGAGGTCTGGAGGAGGGACCGTGTTTCACGATGAGGGCAACCTCAACTATTGCGTTATATGCCCCCCAAAAGCCTTCACAAGAGACAAGCATGCAGAGATGGTGGTGCGAGCATTGCGTCGATTCAATCCCCGAGCAAGGGTGAATGAGAGACATGACATTGTGCTCGATCAAGGCGAACTGCGAGAAGGAAGCTTGGGAACCGAATCAGCCGATACACATAGAACATTATATACCAGCGATTCAAAGCCACCGCTGAAAGTATCGGGGTCAGCTTTCAAGTTAACCGCAACTAGGTCCTTGCATCATGGTACTTGCTTGCTTGCATCCCCACATCTAGGGCGCATCTCGAATTATCTGCATTCGCCGGCGAGGACATACATGAAAGCCAAAGGCGTAGACAGTGTACGATCTCCAGTGGGTAACGTCTTCAGTAGTCCGGTGCAAAATCAGCGAGAACCGCTCGAGGCCGAGATCGTGAAAGAATTTGCGAACGTCTATAATTTCGGTAGAGATACTATTGCCTCATTCAGAGGGCCCGATGCAACGACTGTCGGAGCATCTGGTGATGCGTGCTACGGGCATTTGGACCATGGGGTCATGGGTGAAGTAGAAGCCGACGTTGAGAAAATCAAGGTTAGTAGTCAAAGGCTTGTTACGGTGGTCTTCCCATTGTTGACTCGTGATCGTTCTGTAGTCTCCTGAGTGGACGTATGGCGAGACGCCGGAGTTCACGCTATCAAGTCACGCTTCACAAGACAACGAAGGAAACGCTCCACCATTACCCGAATGGTGGCCCCCGTCAGTAAGTATAACATGGATGTTCCTCGTGCCGACTAATGGTGTATCAATGCAGGCTCGTGTCTTGATCAAATCGAAGAAAGGAATAATCACCCAAGTGAAGATCTCCACGTCGCGCGACCCGCAGATCACTCTTGCGCAGGAACAACATTTCAAAGGATTGCTGAAGTACAGGGTCCTTCACGAGATCCGCGATTTTCACGAGGTATTGAGCCCAACATCTGATGGCTCAGGTTGTGAAAAGATACCAATAATAGCAACCTGGCTAAACTCGATGTTTGGAAAATGAAACCTAGAGAAGCGCGCTTGGCGCTGTGTCTCTGACTTGCCAATACCTTGCATAATTGGGTTCTCAGCGTCGAAAAGAAGGAAGCTCGTTAAGTCCCTTCATGATTTCTGCGTCGTCGGCTCCCTCCTCGATCTGTTTGCAAATGCGGTCAAACTGGTCGACCATGACATCAAGCTCACACACCTTCGTTCGGAATTTGCGATAACGCTCCTCGGCAGCTACCATACGTTCAGCTTTGGTCCCACCACCCGATGTGCAGCTTCCTTTCACTTCTGCCATCCAGCCGGTCGTTGCGCTTTCTGGGTGCTTGAGGAAAAAGTCGGCCAACTTCTTTTCCAGATGGCTGCAGTTGAGTAACATCGCGTATATGTCCGTTTTCATGTATTCGTACTTCTGGAATTCCGGCATCTCATAAATGTGCTGTTTACCCCAGTCCCAAGTCTCCTTGCTGCTTTCAAACCAAAGCGTTATTGTGCAGATTACCAGATCCCTCTGCTCGATCAGGGATGGTTTCAGAGCGTGCAGCTCACGCCTCGTAAACAGCAGATCACAGAGGCTGCGACGGATAGGCTCCGAAAAACTGTCAGGTATGTCTTGTCCACGGGCGTATTCAGGTAGTGCTTGGGAGTAATCGTCCGAGATGGGCTTAGAGATTTCTCGGGCATCTGTGCTGAATTCCTGGCAGTGGCGTTTCATCTCCTCGATAGCGGCAACAGCAGAGAGCCTCTTTCGAGGTTGAGCTTTCTTCTTCTGGGGAGGTCTCGCCTTTACAAGCTTGTAAGGCGCATTGAATCTCTCAAGGAGGCTAGGCTCTATGTTTTGGACTACTGCCGTGTAGTGGTACGTGCCATCGTCTTCCTTTGCAAGAACCTTGTTAAAAGCTTCTACCGGAAAGCCGAAGATCTTATCGACGTTCGAAAAGCTCACGCTCTGTGCGCAGGCGGTCAACAGCCCTCGGAGCCACAAAAGGTCTACCTCGACGAGGTTCATCCTGTCCCTTATATAGTTCTTCGCTCCATCCAAGTCTTGGTCTCCTGTGGATTGCGATGTTATTGAAAGTTGTTGCGATTTCTTCTGCATTGCTTGCTTGCATGCTCGCTTGGTCCCCTCGAAGCTCTCGAGCATATTGATGATGTGAACAGCCTCATCTTGGACGAGATGATCCCAAGCCTCCGAATGATTCAGACCCCAAGAGTTCGGACGTGCTAGCACAGCTGCCAATTTATTCTTAGGTCGCTCATCCTCTTGCTTGATCAGCTTATCTAAGTTCAGGCTGATCTTATCGAATTCCTATTCACAGCCCGGCAGTCAGCGTGGCTCTCTTTCTGAAAAGCGTCTTTTTTCCTGCGAATGGTTTTCATCCGCTTGCTGGCTTTGACCCCCAAGATTGCTCTTATATCACCATGCCAGGGGACTATCAAACGAGCGCCGAGCTTTGAGACTAAACATACCAATGCTGCAGCACCAACAATTTCATGGTCCAGTGTTGGGAACGGATTGGGTTTCTCTACTGGGGCACGATGGCCATGGCCATGTACTTTGCAACAACCAAAGGGACAGCTGTTCTCAGCGCTCTGCCCAAAGAACTCATTTGTGATGAGCGCGTCCTGTAACTTCTTCGTGTATTTCTTTCCCATCATGGCAGCTCGACTGCGTCGTTGTGGTGGCGAGGCTGTTGATATTGACAGACTGGAAGGGGTAATGAAATGAGACGATGACTTCCACAATATCTTGTCAAGGTGTAAGTCACCGGGAAAGGTGAATGCAAGAGATAACGCGTCACTGAGGCGCGCCTTCTGCTTTCAACACCTGCGTGCGAGTCCGAAACGACCCTTGGGCTTGTGATGTTTCTGCACCAGGAATTTCCGCCATAGAAGTGAGCGAGTGAAGACGTCAATCGGTTCTTTGGAGGATTTGCCACTCTACCATTTGGCTGTTGGCAGTCGATATGTGCCCATCAGCGCTCTCCACACAATCTTTAGAAAGAATCCAGGCTTTTGAGGCATTGAAACCGGTTACGCGGACCTGCGGGACCGGTGTAGAACATATTGTCTTTGAGCAATGTGCCATATCTGATCGTCGCGTTTCAATGTTCAGACCGTCCACATCTTGACGGCTCCATCTTCCCCAGTACTGATAATCACCTCTTGATCCTCGCCCTTCCTCGCCCAACAAACATGGTTGACCTCCGCAACATCATGTGCGCCGTCAACTTGAGCGATCACTGTCCAAGTACCCTCCTTCTCTTCTTGATAAACAATGATCTTCCCATCTCCCCCAGCACTAACCATAAGCCCCGTCTTCTTACTCCACGCAATCGAGTAGATCGGCCTTACGTGCACCTGCGGCAGCCTCGTTTCTTCCACCCACTCTTCCTCGATACTCCCACTCCGAATAATACTCAGCCTATTCTGCTGCGGCGCCCTCTCTTTTGGTACTCTCCTCCACACCCTTATCGTCAAATCATCCGAACAGCTCGCCAACCTTGGCCCTCCATCCACCTCCGCCTCCCCCCCATCCTCCCCTTCCCACTTCTTCACACCCTCCCACTCAACCGCCCACACCGTACTCCCATGCCCCCTCAGCACCGCCACACACCCCCAATCATCCACATCCTCCCTCCACAGCCTCACCTCATCATCATAGCTCCCACTCGCCACCAGCTCCTCCTCCGGATGCCACGCCACGCACTTGACATCCCCCTCATGCTCCTGCAGCACCGCCACCGTCTCGTACTCCTCCTCCCCCACCTCCTCCCATATCCACACGCTCTTGTCGCGCGAGCACGTCGCCAGGAGATTGCCCCCGCTCGACCACGCCACCGACTTGACTTCGGATTCGTGCCCGTCGAGGACGATCGCAAAGCGCCAGCCGTCTTCGGAATCTTCGTCTTCGGAATCGTGCATATTCGTGTCCGTATTGCCGTTTGTGTCCACCATCTTATTTTGTGTTTCCTCCCGCCGCAAACTCAGATCGTTGTCCCATCGTCGCCATATCCCCACGCTGGCGTCGAAGCTCCCCGTCGCGATAATGCTCTCGCCCTTGAGACCTGGTTTCCAGGCGCAGGCGCGGATGCTTCGCTTGTGGCCGCCGCTGATGGTGGAGATGTGGGAGGAAGAGGTGGAGGCTGTGGTTGGAAGGTCGGATGGTGAGGGAGGGGGATGGGAGGGGAGATTGCGCAGGGAGTGGATCTTGACGGTCTTGTCGGAGGAGCAGGTTGCGATGAGGGGGAGGGTGGGGTGTGGGGCTGTAAGCCAGGCGCGGGAGATGGAGGGCGGGGCGACTGTGGAGAGGAGGGTGAGTGGTGGAGGTGGTGATATGTTGTTGGCCATGGTATAGGGATAGTAGAGAGTCGAAGATTCTAGTCTGTAAGATTGTGCGTCATGTCTGGATAAGGATAGGGGGAGTTGAGGAAGGTGGCACGTCGTCTGGTGTCTTTTCTGTCAGGAGATCTATTTCCATCTAATTTTCTTTTTGAGTCGCGACGATACTGGTTCACCTATCCGTTCGTGTGCTCTAGGAATGCCACAGATAGGGACAGGGGTGCTTGCATGGATGTTAAAAGCCCAAGCTTGCGTCAGATTTCTCATCTCTCAGCTGATTATCTTTTACGTTCAAGTCTTGCTTCAAACTTATGACCTCTCTTCTTGTCAAAACCGGGTGCCCAGCTTTTGCTAGCGCTTCGGGAGATACTTTATCGCCTTCCAAGGATCCTTGCAGGAAGATGCGTAATCGAGCCAATTAGAAAGGAGTGGATAGCCCCTGGTCTGTGTTTCCAATGATAGAATCCGCGTCACTTCTTGTCTTAACGTCAATCACCCGTTCACCTTTATCTGACCTGCAACTCTTTGCGCCTCCACCACTTCTTACTCTTTGTAATATCCGACCGATTTTCTGAGCACTATCACGTGTTCCAAACATTCTGTACGATTGCTAATCGCTCTTTCGGTTTGCCCGGGCTTCATTCCGCTTCTAACCTGAGCACCTTCCACCTTGCACCTTCCTTCCACTGGTATCCCTATTTACGACTTCCCGTATTCACTCTTGTCTTTACTATCATACCACTTATTATTGCATCGTCTGGACGATCTTCTGACACTCGTCTGTCGCTCCTGAATGCGCTCGAGCAATAAAATAGGAAATATACTAGGTCTTGGCAACAAACATTCCCACCAAGGCTCTCGATTACCGCTTGTAAGGAGCTACTCTCACCATTCAGTGCTACATTAGGCAACTGCATCGTGAGCAGTTGCTGTAGCCTAGGTTTTTCTTCTCCGTGTCGCATGGCATGTTTCTACTCCCATGGAGTACCGCGACAGCGAGCGAGAAGGTTCTGCCCAAGGAGGTAAAGCCTTGCGGCGACAATGCTCGGACATCATCAATGGTCCAAGTTCCTCTACTGGATAAGGCAAAGCGGAAAAGAGATGCCGATGGGTTAGCAATTCCAGCCATGGAACCGCCACCAGCAAAGCGACGGCCAGAGCAGGCAACGCGCAAAGGACGCCATGATTCTGTAGACATGATGCTGGACAACTTCCAGCCCCTATCTTGTTCCGACGGCAATTGCTCTTCATCTGCCGAGCCCAAAAGTAACCTGGGACCGGCCGCCAAAGCTCAGATCAAGGAGAGCCATCGCGTTGTGCGAATGGAGTCGGAGCAAACTTCGCAGGCCAAGAGAGGCGACTGCGATCTCAGTGCGAACAGTGCGCTCAGTGATCGAGGGAAGGAAATGCCGAGCGGCACACACACTAGGTTCAATCACAGAGCTTCGGATCCTACAATATTGCAACAAACGATCGAGTCACAGTTCAATCTTGAAATTCTCCTCAAGCATCGAGAACTACGCCTCATAGACCAGGAGCTGGCAAAGTGCCAGATAGCTCTGGAACAATTGCGGAGATGTCATATCATGCCATATCCAGCGACAACATCTGACCATGATACCATAGCAACGGTCAGCACGGGCACCGGACCAGCATACGGTACTGAAGCACCACATGCACCGCCATGGGGTGTGACTGATGGTCCTTACTCGCGTCACTATGCGAAATGGCTGATACCCGATCCGGCTTTCGATGGAGATCTTTCGGAAAACATGCCACCTCGACGGGCAGGAAAAGGGCTGCCGAGAGCGAACCGAGCAACGAAGTCTCAAAAGGCTCACCCGAGTTCGTCATCACGTGCTCAAAGGGATTCGGCTCGTGAACGGCTGCATTCCTTACCTCACGGGTACCCGGAGCCGAAGGAGAACAAGGGACCCATGATCGTGAGACGTTCAACTGATGGCCAAATGGTCAAACTAGTCTGTTTGGATTGTCGCCGAGAGGACTTCAGTAGCGCGCAAGGCTTCATCAACCACTGTCGGATTGCGCACAGTCACGGATTTGCAAGTCACGATGCAGCTGCTATTGCTTGTGGTGAAGAGGTAGAAGTGGATTCCATGGGTGTTGTAGGAGAAGCAGTAGGGAACCACGCTAGCGTTGCTCTAGTACATCCTTTGATCAGGTCCGCCAGCTTGAGGCAAGCAAAACCATCCCTTGCGACTTCGAAACCTCAACAAAAGATAGAACCGACTCAGCTGCTTTCCAGTATCAACGGCTCAAGCAAAGCTTTTAGCACCCCGAAGCCGCGCGATGACCTGGCTGGCGACAATGCTGCCACGCCATCATTCAGACCGTCTCCGCAGACTCCACACCTTTCTGCTCTCTTTGCGCGAAGCGGGCGGAGCGGAGACCTAGACGAAATGGTGACCGAAGCCAGAAAACACCCAGACCCGGACACGCCATTTCCCGAAGATGATGACGAGGATGATTATCAGGAAACGGAGGATATGCCAGTGGAAGTCAATGGACACCATACACTCGGCACTCGTGGGATGGTCCGTGGCGGTGGTCGACTTCCTGCTCGCTCCGGCATGTCTCCAGTACCCATGGGGCGACCGCAGAGCAACAAAAGCACCCACAACACCAATCGACGCAAAATAGATCAAATATATACGGTTGTGAATAGCACACCCTACCCCAACCACTACAATCGTCCCTCAGTGCCAAGTGTGGTGGGTCTATTCGATCACCACTCGAACTACACAGATAAATCCCCAGCCGACAGCTCACCCGCCGTGAATCTGAGCCCCAACACCATTGAATCACACCCTGCACCGAGTCTTGTCTCGGACGACGGTGACTATGACAACCCACATACCGATTCCGAAATCCCCAGCTCAGCCGTCGCCACAGATGACGAGGACACCTTTGACGTCGAAGTCAAAGACCATGAGCATCACGCTATGGACGTAGACGAGCCCAGCGGGTCCTCGACTGCTGAGTTCGGCATTGGGAAACCTCACCATGGCGCCCCAGCTCCAAGAAGAAGGGCGGCCACCGGATTTAGGCACAGTCGGACCAGGAAGCCTCCAGGTGGACCGAGGAGGAAGGGTGGGAAGTAACTTTGTGCGCTAGCATTCTCAAAATATCATTTTCAACATTACTATATCCCCTCTACTACTCTCCTCAGCAAGCGCGGCGTCTCGGCGGTCCTTTCTCTCGGTTTGTTTCTCTCCAAGGTTGGAATGACCAGCATCTCTGTTTCTGATACGATTTTGATCTCGGATGCACGTGCTGTTACGGCAGGATTAGCAAGGAAGCTTTGCTCGAGGAGCTTGTAAAACAAGGCCCTTGAGGGCAATGAGCTGGGATCGGGGCGCTAGATTGGCTACTCTAGGTATGCGTGCTGAGGAATTGGATGTACACTAGCAGCGAGACATAAACCAAGCAGGACTGTGCAGCACCAAGGAATTGCGAGTATTGGTATGCAAGCATGTTTTCCTGGTGACCGCATGCACTGACTTCTTAAATCCTAACTCGATCTTTTATTTCCTCGTTTGCTATCTCTAGAGGCTAAGTTAATGAAAAGAATGTCGGGCGTCGGCATGCCCCCTCCCTTCCTCCATCTGACAATGGAAGGGAACTATGGTCTACAATAGGAAATAGTATCAAACGTCGAGCATGGCTTTAGAGAAAACGTGTCAGAGCCTCACAACGTTCTGGGGCAAATGTAGGCTCAAGTCCATCTGGCGAGCTCTCATTGTTTGATAACATGCTCTACTGTATCATGCATGTGATGAATCACTCAGGAAAATGTTCATCATGTAAGGCTTGATGGCCGTTGAGACATGAGATACCAGAATTATGCAAGTGCAGAATTCTTGTGCTAGTTTATGCAAGGTTCACTGCGTCATCTCGTCCCGCAATGGTGCATGATAGACTAAGCGCCAATGGTTTCGAGATCTTGGAACCCCCATCGCTGCAATCAAGCTCTTTCCATTTGCAGCTATCGAAGAGAAATTGGTCCATGGACCAATACCGGTAACCATCGACAAGATGTCCGACAACGACAGATCGCCGCTTCTTGGGGAAGAAAGCGCAACCTTTAGACCTGAAAGACCTGCATCAGAAAGATCAAAAGCGTCAAAGCATTCTAAACACACGGATGCCTCAGCTGAGTCAACGCCTCTGCTATCACGGGATATCGAGCATCGAGGTTACGGTGATGCTCCGATAAACGGTGGCGCTCCATCGCCTGCAGCTTCATCGTTGAGGTCATTACAGAATGGCGTCTTTAACGGCAAAGGAAAAAAGCCCAGGAGGTGGACGATCGTTCTTGCTGTTACGATTTTATGCCTTATTGTGATTGCCATACTCGGTTTTGGGTTCGCAGCGCCAGCAATTGTCGAGCAATATGCGAAGCAGGCTCCGGTGTTCGAGCCTACGAACCTTTCTATTGATTCGTTTACATCGTCCGGGGTTACCGCCAGAGTACAAGGTTCTTTCAAATTGGACGCATCTCGGGTTAGCAAGAAGTCGGTCCGGGACCTGGGCAAAGCTGCAACATGGATAGCAAGCAAGGTCGAGAGCCGCCGTTCGAAGGTTGAGGTGCTACTTCCGGAGTATGGGAATATTCTGATTGGGACTGCGGACGTGCCTCCGCTTGTCGTTGATATTAGGGATGGACATATTACGCATTTGGATTTCCTGGTCGATTTGACGGCGGGAGATGTGGAGGGCATACAGCGCATTGGGAGAGACTGGCTTGCCGGCCGACTTGACAGGCTAAGAGTGCAGGGAATGGCAGAGGTGCACCTAAAGTCTGGCATTTTTGGGCTCGGCACACAGAGATTATCCGAGGACATGGTGTTTGAAGGTGAGTTTGTATTTCCAGCCAAGGAGTTTTGGCGGTTGGACTAACGTCTTCCGTAGGTCAACAAATTCCGGTGATGCCACAGTATAACGTTACGAAGATGAACTTCCATGAGACTGAATTTCCCAATGCAGAGAAGGGCATGGCGGCCGATGTGTCCTTGACGCTTGCCAACGACTACTACCCCGTCACGTTCGCCGTTCCTCCCTTGAATTTCGACATCCTGGTTGAAGGATGCTCACCCGACGAACCATACATCATGCTTGCAGATGCGACCACTGAAAAGATTCAAGTCCGGCCCAAGCACGACCTCGAGGTCAGCGTTGGCGGAGTTATCCGTCAGCTCCCAGATATCCTCGTCCAGACTTGCCCCGATACCATGAAATCACCAATGGATACGCTACTGGGCAACTACATGAATGGCAGCGAGACAACGGTCTACGTCCGCGGCTCGGAGTCTCCTTCTCCCGATACACCGGAATGGATCACCGAACTCATGAAGGGTATCGTTGTTCCTTTACCATTCCCTGGCCACCCTTTCGACAACCTCATCCGCAACTTCTCTCTAGCTAACGTCCATTTCGGCCTCCCTTCTCCCTTTGCCGAGCCCGACACGCCAGAAGCTCAGCCAAGGATATCGGCGGTGGTCAAAGCGCTTGTGGGCTTGCCACAGGAGATGAACTTCCCAATTGCCGTTTCCCGAGTTCGTGCAGACGCAGATGTCTACTACAAGCAGGAGAAGCTCGGCGAGTTGGACTTGTCGAGTTGGCAGAAGGCTAATTCTTCGCTTGTCGAGGCTCATGGCAACCTGACAGAAGGTCTTGCCGTCGAGTCTATCGTCAAAGACGCACCTTTAAATATCACCGACAACGATGTCTTTGCAGACTTGGTTGAAGCGTTGGTGTTCGGTGGGAAGAATTTGGTTCTGGGAGTCAAAGCGAACGTCGACGTTGAGACAGAGACCGCTCTGGGAAAGTTTGTTGTGAGGGATATATCGGCCGAGGGCAAGGTGTTTGTAAAGCGTTAGTCTTCTATTCCTAGTCTTGTAGTGTAGCATTACATATAGAAAACATGCTGATTGAATGAATTTAGCTCTTTCAGAAGGCAACATGACCGGATTCTCCCCAGAAATAGGTGATCTCCGTATCCTTGAGACCACTCCTTCCACCATCCTCTTCGAAGCAAAAGTCAACATCACCAACCCCACGGACTACTCCGCCACCGTGCCCTACGTAAACATCCAAATGCTCAACAACAACTCCATCCTCGGCCACGCCACCGCTCAAGACATCCAAGTCGTTCCCGGGCCCAACCGCGACATCCTCGTCCACGCCCTCTGGTCGCCCAAAAACCAAACCGCCATCTCCATCGGCCGCGAACTCCTTTCACAGTACATCTCCGGTAAGCCTTCCCCCCGCCCCTTCTCCCCCTTCCTCCCCTAACCCCGCCCCCCCCCCCCCCCCTCTGCAGGCTACAACACCACCCTCACCCTCCGCACCCACAACGGCACCCTCCCCTCCAACCCCCCACTCGGACACGCCCTCTCCCCCCTAACCCTCACAATCCCTACCCCGCAACTCCGCCCCCCACCCAACCCCAACCATCCCCCATCCGACCCCTCCCACCCCTCCCACCCATCCAACCCCGACGACCCCCCACACTTCATCACCGACGCAACCTTCCACCTCCTCACCAGCACCGCGACCCTCACTCTCCTCTCCCCGCTGCACACGCCCCTGTACATCACCTCCCTCAACGCCACCGCCTACTACAACCATACCCAGCCCGTCGGGCGCGTGCTCTACGACGTCCCTTTCGAGGTGCCGCCGGGGGCGAGCACCACGCCGCGGCTGCCGGTGGAGTGGAGTCTGGAGGGGGTGGGCCATGGGGCGGTGAGGGAGGCGTTGGGGGGGAGGTTGGTGCTGGACGCGTGGGCGGAGGTGGGCGTTAGGGTGGGGAGGTGGGGGGAGAGGGTGTGGTTTGAGGGGAGGGGGCTGGGGGCGGGGGTTACGCTGTAGGTGTGGGGTGGGGTGGGGTGAATGAGACGGATTTAGGGGGTTAGGGACGAAAGGGAATATCGTGGGTGTGATGCGTTTATACGATGGTAGGACAAGGGATCTGTCGGCGTCTTTATTTTTGAAATTTCACCTTGGCGAGAGATGCGAAAAGTTGATGAAACGAAATACAAATAAGAAAGAGCGAGGACATCTTCCAGCCATCTCCCATCCACTACCTCCCCCCACCAGCATAAGTACCTTTCCATATACGCAACCCACAAACCACTTCCTCTTTCTCGATCCGACTATCCCTGACCAGCAGCATCACTCCCCAACCCCCCCAACCACTAGGGAAAGTCGTTCATTCCGTCCCGATCCTTAACTGCCACAATATCAAGGAAGAATCAGGTCTTGGGAATGAGGACGGGGGCGGTATGGGGGGTATGTATAGAGGATGCTTGATTGGAGGGGTGTTGTTTGTCGTGGTGGAATGGGAGAGGGGATGGGTGGTGAGGAGGGGGTAAGGGCTGAAGAGGGGGGGGGATGAAAGAGGAGAGATGAGAGGGGGGGAGAGGGAGTAGGGGAGAGGACTGGAGGGAGAGATGGAGTGAGGGGGGGAGAGAGGGAAGGAGAGAGAGAGTGAGGGATCTCGTCATTCTCATTTCTTCTTTACATTCAATGCCTACACCGAAGCCGTTTAGTTGCTATTCACCACATATGAGAATAACTGGAAAACAATGTCCTGACTATCATAACAGAATTGGAGCCTACCAGCCATTCCAGATCACGACATTAAGCTGGTGCAAGAGAGAAGTTACTGGCCTATCACACTTTATGACAACTACACTTGAATACCCAAGCGAAATAATTCATAGCGCCTTTTGGGCCAAAGTATGGAATGGCTACGTACAAGAGATCTGTGTCCTAGCTTATACAGCCCGCTCGTGCGGCTGCAATGCGAATGGCGGTAGACCTCCAGCTCTTTGGGAAACTTCAAGAAGCTGGAGGTGCTTCTCTCGGTGTAGGACAGCTTGCAGCTTCCACGGGCGCAGAGACTGCCTTCCTTGGTAGGTGATTTCTCCGTGGTGTACCATTTATTGATGGGGACACTAGATCCAGTTTTTGCAATAGGCCAACGGTCGAGGCCAGATCTATGGGCAGACAAAACCGACACCTTCGTCGGAATGGTATGACCAAAGGGACAATTTCCACACTGAACGGTGAAGTCGTTTGAATCAATGTGCTAGACATGTCGGTGGGTGTATATACAGAAAAAATCCCTATCCCGGCGGCAGCGAGCTGGCATCTACCAGCTCTTCTGCTTCCTTTTGGATCTCGTCACTGGCGCCATACAACGGTGACCTAGGTAGAGCCATGAGACCTGTCCGTGCTGACTCCAGGATACCGAATGGGGAGATCAGCTTCATGAAAGCGTCTATCCGTGTTGGCTTGGCGGATCTGGTACCCTGTCAGCGGGAATTAATATTATTCAATGCCATCAAATACACTTACACCTCAACGATGCAGTTATTCGTACTGATATCCAGAACCTTGCCTCCAAACTGATGTGTCAAATGCGCGATCGCCTCCAAATGCTCGTGCTTATGTCTTAATGCCTGACTTGCAGCTAGTCGGCCAGGGTGAAAATCATGCCTCTGTCTTTCCACGTTGTTATCCTTTGCATCCGTCTGCTCTTCCAACTTCGACGCATCCACGGCCGTCATCTCCCTGTGATGCGCGAGCACCTCCTCAAAGTGCTCGGGTCCAAGTATCGAGATTTTAGCGAGCAGCAGCTCCCTTTGCACAAGCGGCGCAAGTGTATAATCCAGCACCGCCCACACAGGTACCAAGTCTTCCAGCTGCCGCCGCCCTTGCTCTACCACTCCCTCATGGCCGGTTAAGACAATCGTCATGCGTGAGAGGTCCTCGACTTCGGTGTTGCAGACGACGAGGGAGTCGATGTTGAATCCTCTAGCGGCAAGAATGCCAGAGACGCGCGAGAGAACACCTGGCTCGTTTTGAACAAGGCAATTGAGGATGTGGCGTTTGGGTGGTTCCGATGAGGGGAGGGGCGTTTCGTAGAGAATGGAGGAAACGGCGGCGGAGGCGGACCAGGACGGGAGGGCATTTTGCGTTGGGAGGGGGGATATCCGGCGGTGGAGGGCTTTGTAGGCGAGTGCGGAAGTTGAAGATGTGGTGTGCTGGTTTCGGGCGTTGGGTTGCAATCGTGGGATACTGGAGGAGGAAAGTGCGGGCTTGGAGGAAAGTCGGATTGGACAAGTGGTGACTGTGCGTCGTGCGGTCATTGTGGCCAGTGGTAGTGTGGAAACTCCAATTCGACAAAAAGCCTCCTCCGAACGGCCACACAGGTAATGCGTATCTGTATTCAATTTCTGATCATCCTGGACCAAATCACCAGGCACACGGGCAGTCAGACTCCCGAAATCTGGGCCCGATTTTCGGCTTTGATGCAACTAACCGAATCCGTGTTAGCTTCGTGCCTTCATTGACAATCGGTCGAGCTCCCACCTCGATTGACTTCTCTATCCAGCTCAAATAACGTGAAAGTAGGTAAGCAGCATAATGACGCCTGGCACTTATAGCTAACAACTTCAGATGCTATCACGAACCGCCCTCCGAGCCTCAACGGCGTCGTCAATGGTCGCTCGCCGCGGCTTCCACACCACCCGAGCCCGTCTCTCGAGCCCGCACCACTATCCAGAAGGCCCACGAAGCAACATTCCATTCAACCCTTTGACAAGGTTTTTTGGCGTGAGGTACTGGGGCACAATGTGTACGTCACAACGCTTCAATTTGAAGAGCGATCCAACTGACATGCCTAAAAGCTTTCTTCTTCGGACTACCGTTCATGATTGCTGGTAAGCTTGACGTACTCCGTCTGCAAGAAAAACGCTAATCAGGTCGTAGTTTGGCAGACGAAGAAGAACAAGTAGGGGGTCGACCGTTGGGTTGGTGTATTGCAAATTACAGAGCAGCATTCAAGATTACAGTCTCAAGGAGTTTATACCACCGTTAGGGAGGCCTTTGTGTACATATCGGCGACTGGGCTGGAAAGTGAACCATAAACCTAAGACTCATGCCAAAGCACGCACTTTTGTCAGAGCTTCCTCGTTATTGGTGGCTTGCGCTTGGGAATCTTTGACATGGCTCTAACATGTCATCAAATGCAGAGGGTCTCGGTGTGCAACTTACTCTGATAGTTCGATCTCGGTCCGCACGAGGTTCGTGACATACTTGTACTGACCGGTAGCATAAAGTAATTGCGATAATCAATTCAATGCTGTTCATCTCCATCCTTACGAAACCAGCCTAGGGCTAGACTTAGGACTTGCATTAAGCTGGTATGATCAAAATTCGCCGTTGAAACTAGGCAAATAATTTCACCAACAGAGTGAAGATTCTATGGGGGCTTCGATATGCGTAATCTTCGCAACGTCGATTTCGCCTCTACCGAAGGGGACTGCGGGTTGCCATTGACGGCAACTGCATGGGCAGGCTACGATCATCTCGTCTGCGCTTTCGGACCTACAAAGGACAATGCCTTACTTCAGCTTCAACGCTGGAGTAAACGAAAGCCAGGCTCTAAGTTGATCGACAGTGCTGATCCGTTGTGCTTTGGTGACGTACTCGCCTCCTGGGACGCCCCTTGTCCGTTACCAGACCTGGACTGCGATCAGGTAATAAATCTCCATTACTTTCTTGATATCGTAACAGCATGTCTTGTACTAGCCGGAGGAGACATTGTTGTGGTTCGCGAGTCATCTAGTCTAGAGGAGGAAAAGATCGAAATTGTCGGCTCTGTTGACGTGGGCATTTCTGCAGCTCTATGGTCCCCGGATGAAGAACTGCTGGTCATCACTACCAGAGCCAATACTTTGCTATATATGACGAGAGACTTTGAGAATCTCACAAACGTTCAATTCACTGCTGAAGATCTCAAAATCTCCAAGCATGTGTCTGTCGGCTGGGGAAAGTCAGAAACCCAATTCAAAGGGAAAGGTGCAAAGGTCCTTCGAGATCCTACTGTGCCCGAAACGGTGGATGAAGGTGCCTTGAGTGAGAATGACGCAAGGAACACATCCATCAGCTGGCGCGGAGACGGAGCCTTCGTAGCAATCAATTGCATTGAGGCGGACCACCGGAGGGTGATTCGGGTGTACTCGAGAGACGGCTCATTGGACAGTGTCAGTGAGCCAGTCAATGGTCTCACAGGCGCGTTGAGCTGGAGGCCAGCAGGGAATTTGATAGCGTCCATTCAACGCCTCTCAGACCGCGTGGATGTTGTTTTCTTTGAAAGAAACGGTCTTCGTCACGGACAATTCTCTTTGAGACTTACTAAAGCTGACATGGACGACTGGGCAGCTGATATCTCGTTAGCTTGGAATATTGACTCTACGGTGCTTGCCGTCTCCTACCTAGATCGTGTGCAATTATGGACTACGGGGAATTATCATTATTACTTGAAGCAGGAAATCTTCCCGGCCCATGGAAGTTGTCGAACCAGTCCATTAAATGTACGATGGGATCCAGAGCAGCCTTTGCGCCTAACCTTCAATACGAGAAGTAAGCTTACCTACAGGGTTTTCCCACTTTGAGAAGGTCACAGTTGCTAAGGCTTTTCTAGGTGGCGTACAAAAGCATGAATACCTGTCGGTGGCCTGCATTGGGCCGACGTCGCCCCCAGACGACTTCGGGGTAGTAGCAGTGATAGATGGAACTACATTGAAAGTTACCCCGATGCGTCTTGCGAACATTCCTCCTCCGATGGCACTGCATGAGCTGAGTCTGCACGGCAAAGCCCTTGATGTTGCTGTCTCGGTCACAGATGGCGTGACTATTCTCGGGGTTCTCCTTGATGATGTATTATCTTCTTACGAATGGAGGCTACCGCAGAATTATAGAGCAAAGCCAGTGCTCATGTGGACGAAAAAGACACCATCTACTGTCAAGACGAATAGCCCTCTGGTCGATCAGGAGAGATGTTTCAATCGATCGGTCTTTTTCGATAGGGAAAACCGGCTCTCAATATTGCAAAGCACAGTCTCCGGGACTTTCGATGCCGTTGCGGAGCCTTGGAATGGTGAGATTCCAACTTCGCATGTTCCGTCGGACGATTCCTCCATTGACGAGGATTCCCGCGTTGCGAGACACTGGACCCAACTCGAGTGTGAAAAAGGTTCATTGTCCATGGGAGACCTTGTCATACTGCTTCCCTCTGGCCATTTGATGATCAGCGGACAGGAAATCGCCAGAAATTGCACCTCTTTCCTCACTACGCAATCACGTCTCATATTGACGACTGGCCAAAATCTCCTCAAATTCGTGCACATGACTGACCCAAAGAGCATGATTGTTCCTGGGGACGTTCCAGAATCAGATGAGAGTTGTCGGTCCATCGAGCGTGGGGCTAAGCTTGTCACTGTGATACCGTCAATATTCGCTATAGTTCTTCAGATGCCCCGAGGTAATCTTGAGACTATCTATCCCCGAGCCTTAGTATTGGCTGGCATTAGGGATAGCATCCAGGCAAAGAAATACAAGAAAGCTTTCCTTGCCTGCCGAAATCATAGAGTGGACATGAATATACTCCATGATTACAATGCAGAAGCCTTCATCGCTGACGCAGAGCTCTTCGTGGATCAGGTCGGCAAGTCTGAGTATATCGACTTGTTCCTTTCCCAGCTGAGGTACTCATATCTTGGCGCTCGTGCTCACTTGTTGTCAACTAATCTACGTACAGGAACGAAGACGTGACCCAGACAATGTACAGAGAAACACTGTCGCAACAGTCGGAAGATGTCTATACGAAGGCCACTACGCAAGCAGCGACAAGTTCAGAAGATGGACGGCAAGACAAGGTCAATCGTATATGCGATGCTTTCCTCGATGTCCTACGGCGTCGCATGTCGACTAATCTCAAAAACATCATTACGGCTCATGTCTGCAAGGTACCGCCGAACCTTGACGCAGGATTGTCTGAAATTGCCCGACTACGCCTTGGAAGCCCCCAAAAAGCCGAGAGTGCTACAGAGCACATCTGTTTCTTGGCTGACTCAAACCGGTTATACGATACTGCCCTAGGATTGTACGACCTCGAACTTACTTTACTTGTAGCCCAGCAGACTCAGAAAGATCCCCGAGAATACTTGCCGTTCCTACAAAAGATGCAGGACATGGCTACTTTGAGACGCCAATACTTCATCGACGATTACCTCGGCCGGTTCAGTAAGGCTATAAGGCATCTCTATGACCTTGACGCATTCGACGAGGTCGAAACTTATGTTGTGAAGCACTCTCTGCACTCCCAAGCCTTTGAGATGTACCGATACCAGGATGAGAGGCTTGCGGTGATCATGCGTTTATACGGAGATTACCTGCAAAAGAATGCAAAGTTCAAGGAAGCTGGAATAGCATACGAATACCTTCGAGACTACCCGCTGGCTTGTGAATCGTATCGACTCGCTCACATGTGGCGAGAATCGCTTTCTTGCGCAGGCATCATGCCTCTGCCGCAATTACAGATTCAATCCCTCGCACTAAAACTCGCTGAAGATTGCATTGACTCAAAGGACTTTCATTCAGCAGCAATAATACACCAAGACTATCTATGCGACATCGCCTCAGCTGCCCGTTTGTACTGTAAAGGTTACCACTTTGCAGACGCCATGCGGATCGTTAGCGTAGACCGTCAATCTGGTCTACTCCAGCAAGTTGTTGATGTTGGATTGGTGGAGGGAATGGCCACAGTGACAGAGCTACTGGCCGACTGCAAGAGTCAGCTCAATGCTCAAGTGCCACGAATCCATGAGTTACGTGAGAAGAAAGCCAAGGATCCTCTAGCGTTCTCCGAAGGCGATATGACCGGGGGCTTTGATATCCCGGATAACGTGTCCCTTGCGCCGACGGATGCTTCAACGATGGGTGTATCGCTTTTCACTCGGTATACAAACGGCACTGGTACTGTGGCGACGAACGCCACCCGACAGGCATCTAAGAAACGCCAGCGAGAGGAGCGAAAGAGAGCAAGAGGTAAGAAAGGAAGTTTCTATGAAGAGGAGTACCTGGTCAATAGTGTTGGGAGGTTGGTCGACAGGGTGAACGCCGTCTCTGACGAAGTCGAGAGACTGGTTGTAGGTTTGATGAGGAGAGGCATGCGAGAAAGAGCTCTAGCCGTCGAAGCCGCTATGGTCGAGGTTGTACAGTTGTGCAAAGTATCAGTCGATGATGTATTTCCAAAGAAAGTGGATACAGGAAAGACGGAAAAAGGACTCGTTGAAGACTTCACAAGCAGACCGACCGGTGGAGACGGTGTGCTCTGGGACAGCATGGAAGGGGAGCAAAGCCGCGAGGCGCCGCTGGTGAAAATGTTCTCCAGGCTGTCATTGCTGGGCGAATGATCCAAGATCAGTCATTGGAATACTTTGCAAGCGGGCTCTTGCAGGATAGATGGACATGAAGCTTATAGCTCCACGGCTTTACCGTTCTCATCGATTAGATGATCTTGGACGCTGATCGGCCCTTCGCCGACACCGGTCAGTATAATTCGACTTACTCCAGACTTCAAGCTGGACATGACGCGTTCATCCTCCTGTGCGATTCTATCAGTTGCGACGGCCGCACCTTGCTCACCCGCCCATCCTTCCTTCTCGCCCAACGCAGCTTTGAATGGACCGACGACGAGATCCTTATCATCTTCCAAATAATAGATCACGGCATTCGGGCCTGCATCAAATGTATACGCAGCCACCGTCTTTCCAGCCATCTGGTTAATGCTTTCCACCGCCCGTATCGCCGCTCGACCCACGTCATTCAGATAGAAGATCGGCGGGCTAGTGTCCAAGCACGTAGCATGGAAAGAGTTACTATCCCTCATAGTCACCTTCGCAAATGCTTCGAAATCTCTCTCTGCAATGGCCTTCTCCATCTCAGCCATTGCAGCAGGGACAACCACTTCCGCACGCGTCTTGAACAGTTGCGATGTCTGCACCGTTGTCTGCATGCCGGCGGTGCTGCTTACATCTTTCTTCTCGGCGCTCGCGACAAGTATCAGTGCGCGCATTGACGGCCAGTGGCTTCGTGGAGCGATGAGTCGCGCGCAGCTATCGAACCCATTTGCTTGAGTACCTTTGTCCCATGCGACATATCCGCCAAGTAAGCTGCGGCATGCGGAGCCGGACCCCTGGCGCGCGATGACAGAGAGACGAGTAGGATCATGAGGAAGTTCGTATAGGTCGGCAATTGCGCGAACCAGGGCAGCGAAGCCCGCTGCGGAGGATGCTAGCCCGGCGGCGGTGGGGAAGTTGTTCGAGGATACGATGTGAAGGGGTAAGCTAGATATTTTTGGGAGAGAAGAATCATTATTCTCAACATCAGCACGTAGAGATCGTAAAGTGGAAAGGCAGGCTTGTGACCGAGCGCCTTCGAGAGATTCGGGCTTCCCATTCAGCGTGAGCGTGTCCGGTAAGGAGTAGGTGGAGGAGCAGGAAGCGGTGGTATGTGTGCGAAGGTCGGACTGGGCGAGGGTGACGGAGAGAGAAGAGTTGGTAGGGAGGTTGAGCTTGGGGTCGCGTTTGCCCCAGTATCTAGACAGTCACTTTATGGCCAATTGTGGGGGAGGGGTTGAAGGTACTTAACAACGGCGATATTTACCGGCGCCGTCGTACTGGCGCGATAGATCTTCACATCTGCCATCGTGAGCTTTGTTGTCCGCGAGTCACATCTGTCTAGAAAAAGCTAGGAAAGAATTCGTCCTTTAAGCATCGTTGGTGTTCAGTCCCAGAGCAGACTTGCGGCGAACAAAAGCGGACAAAGTCCTCGGAGCTCCGCCAAAACCAGGGTCCTCCGAGATCCATCTCTTAAGCCTCACCGCATAACAACTACTTCATATTCCCACCTCCCCATGGCCACCGAAACAGAAACCCCTCCCCCCCCCGCCTGCCCCGTCGACCCCTCCGCCCGCGCCGCCTGGCTCGAAGCCGCCGCCCAGAACCGCAACCCACCCCAAATCCCTCACCCTCCCCCTCCCTCAACCTCCCAACCGCCACCGCCTCGACTCCCACAGCAGCGCCCCCTCGCCTCCTCCCGCGTCATCTCCACCATCCCCCGCGCCGATCTCTCCCCCACCACCGTAACCCCCAACCCCCGCTCCCCCCCCACCCAAACCTCCCCCAACGCCCAAACCGCCAACCCCAGCACCTCCCCCACCGGGAACTGGATCTACCCCTCCGAGCGCATGTTCTTCGACGCCCTCTCTCGCAAAGCCCACGCCCCCAACGCCGCCGACATGGCCGCCGTGGTGCCCATCCACAACGCCGTCAACGAGCGCGCGTGGCAGCTGATCAAGGGTTGGGAATTGGGGGATAAGTGGGCGAGGGGCATGAATGCTGGGTGTGGGGGGCCGAGGCTGAGGAGTTTTCGGGGGGAGAGTGGGAGGTTGACGGGGAGGGCGAGGGTGTATGGGTGGTTGGGGTATGAGCGGCCGTTTGATCGGCATGATTGGGTGGTGGAGAGGTGTGCGGATGGGGGGGAAGGGGCGAGGGAGGTGGAGTATGTGATTGATTTTTATAGGGGGAGGGGGGGGGCGGGGAAATTCTTTTTGGATGTTAGGCCGAAGATGAATTGTTGGGAGGGGGTCAGGATGAGGGTTGTGAGGTTGTTTGGGTTGGGGTAGGTTGGTGGGAGGAGATGGGGTGTGTGGTTTTGTGTATATTGGATGGGCGTTGTACAGTATGTATATAGCTCTATGCCTTGATAACGCTTCCGAACGCCAATGATGCTTGCTACAAAAACAGTGACCTTGGATCGCCATGAATCAAGCTTCAACCGAGCACAGCAGCCAAAATGATAATCACCAAGACCACCGCAAGGATCAGTAACAGACAGCAAGCCTTCCCTCGCGCACTCTTCTGGTACCGACTCGCACTCCTCAGCTCCACATCGGCTTGCCGTGTATCCCCAGCCACATTCTGCACATTCCCACTGATCGTATCTATCTGCGTTCCCTGCTCGTGGACAATATGCGCCACGTCTCGGAACAGCTCGTTCAGCTCACCAACACTGGTCTCGATATTCCGGATCTCAGCCTCTCGCTCGACAATCAGAGATTCCTGAAAGTCGACTTCGTCCTGCGAAGCGAGGTGTAATTGTTCCTGCTCCTGCTGTTGGAGCTGCTGCTGCTGTTGCGGGTCGTCGGTGTATCGAGGCAGACTCGAGGTGTCGTTCGAGTCTATGGCTGTTCGGGCTTGGTTGGCGGAAGCTCGTTGCTTCTCGAGGGCGGTACGCTGGATCGACTGGAACTCTTCGCCTGAAGCCTGGAATTCGCGCGAGAGCTTTTGTTGCGTGTATTTCTGGGAGGGCTGATGCGACTGTGTCAGTGTTCCTCTTGGAGAGCGACGAAGGGTTCCATACATTGACATCTTCCCATGCAGCCAGCTTCCGCATCTTCTCTCCAATATCCTTGAAGCCATTTCGTGCCTCCTCCAGTAGATCGGACACCCTTTCTCGTACCCGTTCGGTGTCACGCTTGGTGCCTAGTAAATTGATCTGCTGTGAAAGACGGGCTATTGAGGATGTAAGACCGAAGAGCTGGACGGAAAGGTTCTCGGCGAATTTATCAAACTCCTTGTCAGGCGCGGTCTCGGGGTCGTCTCGATACTGTGGTGGTTGCGCTTCTAGCGCCGATAGGTTGTTGAAGGACATGTCGGAGGGCTTCGGGGGACAGTGGGTGATCTATCAACCTGAAGCGCAGGTAACGTTGATCATCAAGTGTTTGCAGGTGTGGAGTTGAGGTAAAAGCCAACTCACACAACCATGATTGAAGCCTTGAGGGTTAGAGTCGACGTAAACCAGCTGAAACGTGATGCCTAGGAACATGCGCCGCGGAGTTAAGTCGGGCCGTAGAAGCGCGCTCGTTGTTCGCGATGTTTGCACTTTTTGTTGACAGGTGAGATTTTTGTCAGACAGTGTCGTCGTTGAACCTGCATGACCAAATTGTTTCCCGACTAATGTGCCTGGAATGGCGATGCCTGCAGCTCGACCAAGGTCTTACAAGCAATGTCTGACGCCCGCCCTGCACCGAAGATTCAATCGAGCTGCTGGCATCGTCCTTGGTATTTGCTATGTGGAAGCAGTACTGATTGGAGATAAATCATCATGTGAGGCCAGATTATCAGAATCGTCTTTGCAGGAGTACTGAAAGAGTACACTAGGGCTATGGTCATGGTTTCCCCTTGGATTTGCGGGCATTCGGACACTACTACTTTTCGTTGCGGCCCTCATAGTCTTCGTCCTACGTGTTGGGCAGCTCCATCTCGGCGCCAGAACGACGGCATCTCCTTTCCAGACATTCAGACAAAAGCTCTATGGCTATAGTACAATTCGAACCCTCGGATGGTACACACTCTCAGCATGGTTTTTCAACGAGGTTTACATGTGGTCCGCTTCGGTTGATGCGAATCTAGGATGGATTTCTGCTGGAAAGTACGGATACATTGTCGAAAAGGTTGACGTGTGACTGATGGATGTCTAGATCATGGGAGCGCAAGAGGCTCAACGAAAGGCCAATATACCTGAGGAGCGTCTTCATGCTGTTAGCGGTGATGCAGACAATGTGTCACCTCGGTCTTGACTACGACCATATATCGCTCTCACTAAACAAGGCAGAGTTCAACACTGTCAGCGATAAGGATCAGTCGGCAATGGGAAAAAGACTGCCTCCGAGTGTGCAGCCTTTGGAACAACTGAAAGCCAGAGTACCTTCTACACTTAAGATGATAGTTCTTCAGACCGTTGGGATAACTGCCTCGGCACCCATCTTGTATGCGCTTTTCGTTCGAAATCGTGCATGGGAGTTCTCAATGTTCTTTGCGAGGCTCTTTTCGGACGTCGCACCAGTTGCTGATTTGTCCTACATACCGCCATACCACGTCTCACTCATCTGGCGCTCAATGACGTCGAGTTTCCTGCTGCTTCTTCTCTGGCAATCTTCAAATGCCATATTCAGCGCCTTCTTCGCCCAGGAGCCCTTGAAAAGGGGTCAGCCTCTTAGTGCCGCCTCTGCTGATCCCAATGGAACTCTTCTAGATGGGCTGATGTCGAAGAAGGAGATCAATAAGGTGCGCTCTTTGCTTTCCCTCCATAGTCTCTTGAAGACTCCCATTACTGATAGTCACAGACTTTCGCCTTCTGGGAGCTCCTCCACATCAGCCGCTACTTCGACGACCGACGAAAATCCATCTTCACCGAAATATCCAGAACCTCAGGATCAACATGGTCTCAAGTCGAAACCGAGTGCCTCCTTTCCATCCAAAGCCTAAGCAACCGCATCAACGATTACCGCAATCCTCCACCCAAGCAAACTGCGCCTCAACCGCAATCCTCAATTCAATCCCTGCCTCGCCTGACTCCGGGCCTTCGACAAGACCAGGTTTTCAATGCGCCCGCACCCCCAATCACACCCCTCAAGAAAGTTGAATACAACGTCGCCAACCTGGCCAAATCCATCGGCCAGTCCCCGCCTTCCCAATCCAGCCCCCTTAGTCGCATAAGTCCCCACGCAAAACGCTTGACCGGCGCCGCAAGCCAGAAACTCCTCACCCAGGGGCAACAGGAAAACCTCAGCCCCGAAGGTCTCCGAGCCACCTTCAATACCTACCTCCTACGCTTCGTCCGCTCCCCCCTCGGCTACCCCTTTCGCCAACCTTTCGCTCGCCGCATCACCGCCGTCGTGTTTTCCACCCCCCAAGGCTACAGCGACGTCTTCGTCATCTGCAACGCCATTGACACACTCAGCTTGCTCACCGTAGCGAGTCTCACAGAAGACCCTTACGGCAAGGTAGCCTACGACGTCGATCTGATCATGAAGACGTTCATCATGGTACTAGTGACGCTGCAGGGTTTCGTCAATGGGACGGAGACGCATTGGACGGATGTGGAGGGGGTGAGGGAGGTGAAGGACGTTGATGTTGTGGTTAGCAAGCTGAAAGAGGGGTTGGGCATGATGGTAAGAGCGTTCGAGGGTTACGCGGCGGATTTCGGGATTGAGAAGGGGGTTGTGAGGCAGGCGAGGGAGTTGTCGGGGTTGGAGGGTTGATTCGTGAAAAGTAGAGGATTTTATGATAGAAATGATACCCTGATTTACTTGCTATCTCACATCTCGCTCAACTATTTCTGTTGCTCTCTACGCATAGTCCTCCCGCCAGATATCATATGCTGATTTTCTTCAACAACTCTTGAACATTCACATCGTCGGGATCACAGGTCGTCATGTCGTCAAGTTATCCACCAATCACGCCCAACATCTGAACATTTGCAGAAGACTATGGGACTAACAGCTTCATTTGATCAGCAAAGGGATATTAATTGAGCCATCGAATCTGTTTGCAAAAAGCACTTGTTCGACCTGAAAACCCGGAGTGAGACTCATGTTACTCCCGGTAAGAGTCGACAGATGAACTCCGCTTAGCCCTCGGCCACGCGTGGATCGACAGTCGAGGCTGCGAGTCAAGGACGTCCGTGCGTACTGTAATGAGTAAATTCTAGTCCGATGCTCTAAACGACCAACAGGAGAGCATCGCTAGCAAAGGCAAATCAATATGGCGACTGGCTTGCTCGAACACGGAATTCAGCAGAATAGTCCAGAGAAGGCTGTTAGATCTCGACGAACCTCGGGGTACGATGTGGGATGATGGATCAGTGAATGCAACGCTTTTCGTGGATTCAGCTACCGAGAGCAAGCCCGTAAGAGCATGTGTACTGCATGTCAATACCCAGACCTCCGATGAGAATGGATGCGGTATGATGGAGTTCAGGTTTACATGTGTGGTAGATGGGACTTGAATATAAGCAAGACGAGAGGTCCTCTGGTCTCCTACCGCGGCCGAGCGAGACTCTAGAGTAAAGTTCGTAAGAAGCTTTGCAATATGAAATAGCCACCACTCAATCCAAGACGTCGCTCAGTATGGGCAGCACAACCCACCGAGCCTGGAGGGGAGTGGTGATATTCCTCGCAGGCTGATTGTTTGTTTGTCCTGGTGGCGTGGAGTGGTTTAAGTTGAGGGATGAAACAACAAAGAGATAGAGAATGCACCTGGGGCCCAGAACCGGAGTCACAGCCTCGAAGGAGGAAGGAAAAGAAGAAAAGCGAAGCCCCACTGTACTGGATTTCCAGCTAGAGACCTCTCGCAGAATTTTAATGGTTCCGGAAAGTCACGGGGTAGATTGACTGAACCACCGAGGACTTGCTTATGAAGATTTGTTCTCTAAAAACTTGGATATCCGTAGCTGAGCTTCAGATGGCTGAAGATATCTCTTGTCACCTATGTCATATGCATGGCGTGCCACGCTCGTATTCGCGATGAAACTTGGTTTCGAAACTCAAGGCGTTTACGCCATCGCTGGATTGACCATCAGCCGCTAGAAGGGTTGAGATGACGATGGACAGAGAGATCAGTGATCACCGTGGCCAAAGCGACCAAACTTCTAGAAGTATGGAGGATTGAGTCTGGGGAAGCAAACAAGAGTAATAGCTCACTCATTGTGCCAGCGCAGGGGATAGAGTAATCTAGTTATTGCCGACCTTGCGACGTTGATCCAGCGCGAAGGGCGGAAAGTGAAAGCGAAATGGCTGCATAAACCGTCGCCCAGAGGAGATGAATGCAACGATAAAGCTAAACTGTACTCGTTCGTAAAGAGCATACGGTCGCAAGTTCCAAATGTTCCATGTCATTGCTTCCATGCGCCGAAGTGTCTTCCCCCATCATTTCCATACTCGTATATGCTAGAACACAATCCAAGAAAACGGAAGCAGCAATAATTCAAGGTTGACGAACCTGAGGACCCTGAACTGAAGTGTTGATAAGATCGTAACGATCACCATGTGCTGCGCGGTCGACATCGGCTACCCGCTTCAATTCGTCACAAAGGGCTCCGATCTGGCCGATGAACTCAGATAAGCCGCAAGACGCCAGAGCTTCGCCTGCCGTAGTTGTAGCTTGAATTCGCTCGTCTGCACTCGTGGCCGCGAGACGGTTGAGGAGATGGGATTGCATCTTCTGCAAGAGGATCTTCGTCACAGGATGCGTAGCTTGACTCGATTTGGCATCCTGCAGAACTCGTTCAGCGGTACCAATAAGTATCGTCTTGGTTTGAGGTGGTAACGTGTGAGGTATGGCTGAGAGGAACGCCTGAGGATCTTCGTATGGGAGCTGCCACATTCGCTGAGCTTCGGTTTTCCATTGCGAGCGAACATCGCGTTTCAGAAGCTGTTTGGCTGTGAGTAGTATAGCTGCAATCGCGATCATCCGCAGAATGTCGGATCTCATACGAATAATGCGCTCTTGGTCGAGCTTTAACGTTTCTGGTATCTCGGTATCTCGTAATAGGTGTACGGAGACGGCAAGGTCAACGAGACCTTGCATATAGATATTATCAGGAGTAGTCATGCGCGAGGAACCAGTGGTGGTGTCGCCAGCTCGTCGCCTCAAATCTCCTCTGCATTTAGCTTCTGCACTCCTCCACCATGCTTCTGTTCGAGGTAGGGATTGGTCACCGTGGATCTCCAGGAATCGGCGTTTCTCGTACCCAGCGGCTTCGGCGAGTAGCATGGGTGCGTTCATCTGTAGCGAAAAGTTCGCATGGTCCAAGGACAAAAGATCAATTACATAATTGGTCTTCGCCAGGCGCTCAATTGGATTTTCTGTTTGATCCTCCACTAGTGCTTTTACCTCTGGGTCTCGAACCGGAGCACAAAGCTGAGGAAGCATGGAATTGACGAAGGAGAAGAACTGCTGGTATGAGAAGGCGCCCATTTTGACCTGCTGAGCTATCCCAGAGAGATCTAATGTCTCTTTGATTAAGCCGTGCAATGACTTCCCAGATGGCACCAGGTTCAGCAGCTTCTCACAGATGGTTTGCGCCATCGCGACTACGAAGATATCGCTCAGGCCAGATTCCAAGCCTCCTCGCATGTAGGACGAGGTGGCTCGAATGATCCGCTCTTTAGCGTCGGTCTTGGGCTTGATATCGATTCTGTATTCTCTGTTGATCGCAAGCTCGTGTACAATTGTTCTGTTGTTCGGAAGGAATGTGAGGGCTTCGTTGAGCGCCGCCGCCTGATTGCTCCACTCATGGGGCTGGAAAGTTCCGGAAGTATCTGAACGATGCGGCGCGATGTCAGGCGTGATATCAGCACCGGAACTCACTCGTGGGCGATTTGCTTTTGTAGATTTAACTCTTTTTGATTTGGCTTTCGTCCTTCTCGCTTCCTTGACAGCGTTTCTAACAAGACTCATCGCCTCCTTCGAACCCAATAGTTTCTTCAGTCTGACCAAGATTAGAGTCTGGTTTTCCTGAATGCCGGCTTTATAGTCGTCTGCAACGCCTCCGGCAGTATCATTCTTCACGGACTGCCAAATAGCGTCCAGCTCGACAAATTGAGCGAGCATAGTGTCTACCAAAAAGGAGGAGTCATGGTCCTTCCATGCGCAGAAGGCCGACTGGAATAGAGCATATACTTCCTGGAACGCAGCAAGCTGAGGAGATAAAGAAAGAAAGCCAGGATGGGAAAGTGGTGTCGCGAGAAGGCTCTCGAACGTCTCCAACAGTACTTTTGCCTTCGCGATGAGGTCTTGTTCCTGAAAGCCTTCCTTGCTGAATACTTGTTGGGGGTGACCAAGGGCTAGGAAGGCACTCAAGAACGTACGAATAGCGGCCTTCTCTGATAGAGAGCTAGCATCTCCTTCTTGAAATCCATACAGCCTGAAGATCCTTGTTGTGCAGGCAAGGACCGACTCCTGGTTCAACAGCGCTCCTACATCATCAAAGCTGGCGGCTCTGGTAGCCCCTATAGTCAACCCGAGTTGAGCCAATTCACCGGCGAGCTTCCGTCGATACCTATTCCTCCAGGCCCTTTGCAAGAATCGAGCTGCTTCAAGCGTACTTCGAGGTATCCATGCGCTCACGAATACCCTTCTCTCATCGACAGGCGCAAGATTTGTGTTCTTGGAGCGACGCAGGTTCTGCTGGTACAGAAGCCTCCTCTTTTCCACTTCAGCCAGTCTGTCCTCCATCTCGCCTTTCATCCTAAGATGCTCAGCAGCTTTCTTCTCTCGCGCATCCTCGGCAATTCTCTTTGCGCGTTTCACCTCTTCATGGCAGTTCGCAGCAACTTGCGCCAAATACCTCTCGCGAGCTTGTTTAGCAGCGAGAGCTCGCTCTTCGCTGTTAGCATTGACACGAGGAGCAGCCTTTGCCATAGCAGCCCTTAATCGAACTTTCTCGGCGTGTGCAGCTTTCTCTGCAAGTCTGGCCTTGCGGCTCTCGAGCAGTGAAGCTCGGCGCAGATGCTGCGCAATATGGGTGCTTTGTGGCCCACCATGAGCGGATAGTGCAGATATGTTTGAATGATGTGAAGACATGGAGTTTCGACGAGACGACGCAGCTGAGGATTTTCGACGGGCGGCAGAGGTCGTAGATCTGGAGAAGCGTGCTGCTATCCTGGGTGGCAGAAGGAAGTTGCCAGGACCTTCGCTATCTGAAGACATGGTGGTCTCTTTGTCACAATTCGCCATGACTGCAGGGTGTATTCGACCCTTGCAGAGTAAAGCGAAGGAAGGATGAGGAGATCGAAGTGACCTGAATGTCTGGTGGCTGGTATGACCGTTGAGGTGGGCGAGCTTCACGGATGCGGCTTAGTTTAGTACGCAGCGCTAGTCTTTTTGCTCTGCGAGTCATGCGCTCTTCGGCTTGAGCTGCAGGATTGAAAGTCAGACGAGATCGAGTGATCCACAAAGTAAATGTACGGCAAACATTGCACCTTGGCGGATTCATTTCAACTGTCATAGTAAGTGGCCCATCGCTACTGTGAGTGATATAGTGAATTCTGTGAAATAGCTCCACAACTACAGTCCAGGGGGGCATCCGAAGCATCATAGCTTTCATCTCAGGACAGCCAGCAAGCACATGGGAGGAAGACTTAGGTTATTCGATGTTTGACTCATGATTTCGCTGCCATGCTATCACATCAGGCCTAGCCAGATACGCCCAAACGCCCCAATAACGCTTTGTAGATAACACCATTTTACGGACAGGGTTATGCCGCCTTCATACCATGTCAGGGCCACATAAGATCTTGCTCGCTGCTGCCATTCATGATGCGGAGGAGCTCACCCACAGGGTAGAGCTAGAATGCGCTGCTCGCCGTATGCTTTTTCAATGGGAAAAGAGATAGTAGTAGGGTACAGTTACACGAGGAGAAACAGATCTGATACAAGGAAGCTCTCTATCCTGCCCGAGAATGGTGATACCTCACTGATGTGTCAATGCGCTCAGCGCGAAGTGCTCTAGATGACGGACCTACTGGCGGACGCGACCGTAGCCATAACCACCAGTCGGCTGGGGCTGGCCGCTCATTGGGATTGGCAGGAGTCCACGAGTGCCGGTAGGATTGGAAATGATGCTGCCAGTCCCTTGAGTCCTGGTAAGGAAGCCAGAAGATGCGCATTTTGTCTTGGGCTTTTTAGTACTTGTTTCGGTGCCGTTGTTGTATGGAGCAGAGCTAATGCTTGGTACGGCAGTGTTGATTGGCGAATCGCCAGTGCTAGATGCTCCAGCGCCAGCAGTCTGTAATTGTGGTAAGTAAAGAAGCATCTATTCACGAAAGTGCTTCAACATACGACAGTGACGGTCTGTGCCTCGCCAGTGACAGTAACGGTCACCTGAGGTGCGCATGAACTACCGCCAGCACCGCCAACCGGGCTGTTACCAGCACCACCAACCGGGCTATTACCAGTGCCGCTCTCAACCGGTTGTACGGTGACGATTTTGGTGTAAGTGGAGGTCTGTTCGATAGTTGTGGTGGGCGATCCCTCGGACGAGAGACCAGTGGGACTGTTCTCGCCACCTGAGGCGCCGGGCGTAGCATAGACGGTCTAGAGATATGCGTTAGCCGGTAAGTATGATGCATAACTTACTCGAAGCCCTTACCTTGACATCGGTCTTTGTGGTGGTATGTTTGATGGTGGTTGTGACAAGAGTAGTCGAGGATCCCGAGCCGAGTGTGTAGGTAAGGATGGTATCGCTGGCCCTCGTCTCGGTTGAAAAGGGGGAAGTAGTGATTGGGCTGCCAGAGCCAGTCCCAATTGGTGCTGTACCGATTGGAGCTGGGACGCTACTAGTTCCAATAGGGCTGTTGCCAGAGCCAGATGGGATGGGGTATGGAGCATCGTCCGACCCTGAGTTGGAAGGAATTGGGGCGGACGCTACGCTTGAGTTGCCGGGTACAGACGAGGTAGCAATGGGATTGTTTACACCTGTGCTGAGAGGCGCTTGGGTAGTTGGAGCAGGAGTGCTGGGCTGAGGAGCGACGCACTGGGTGCAAACAGTTGAGGTGTAGGTGCTTGTAAGCGTCGACACGGTTTTAGTGGTCTGAAGGCTGGTGCTGCCAGAAGTGGTGATTGTGTTGGTAACTGGGCAAGTTGTAACGTAAGTCGTCTCAATCTCGGTAGTCACGACAGCCTGGATAGTGCCTGATGCTGCCGAAGTAGAAGTGCTTTGTTCAGGAGAGTTTGAGCTCCCTGGTGTCGTTGCGACACCGGTGGTCAGAGGTACAGATGGGAAGAGAGCACTGGAACTGTACACCGGCACGCTAGAGGTCGCTCCAATTGCGCCGTTCGACTTTCCGCTGGTTGCAGATTCCGAGCTGGAGGGCAAGCTCAGAGTAGAGGTTTGGTTACGGGGACTCCCATATCCCGCTGGTTGGCTACCAGCCCCATTCCCACCGTAACCTGGAGCAGCAGCCTGGGCGGCGGCGATCAGGACGGCTACCGCGCCAACGGAGAGCTTGCCGAGCATACTGAGAAGACTCTAGTGCGAGGTATATGTAGGATGTGCTTCTTGAACAAGGGTTGCTGGAAGATGTTTCTTAGGTGATCTCGGATCTGCGAATACTTGTGCTTGCAATTGTGAGGGCTGAATGAGCGTGGGGCGAAATCTATTCGCAAAAGAATGGCCGAGGGCCAGGAAAGAGTGAAGGTCCCTGCGACGAAAGCAACAAGATGCAAAAAGAACGTGGTGAGAGCGAGAAAGAAAAGAACACGAGAACCAAAGCAGGCGGAAGGACTATGGATAATGGATGGCGGCGCAAGGAAATTAGGGAGGTGGTGGCAGGATGGGCGACGGTGAGCTAAACGGGCTGAAGACAGGGGTTGGAAACGCAGCGCACCGCATAATAGTGTTGTGATTGGGTCCTCAGTCCCGTTGCCGCAAGATCTTGCGTCACCTAAGTACCAACACTGAGCCCTTTGTACACAAGCTAGATTTGGGGTGGGCTGGTGCTAGCCGGCGGCTGTTTGGTTCTTTACTGCCTCTCTTCTTCAGGATGGAAGCCCGCCAGTGGTGCGCAAGAAGGAGCCAAGAATTCATCTCTGTGGTTTCCGAATTATTGATATGGCTTGTGGGTGAGGTAACCTCTTTTAGTCCTGGATCACGAAAAGTAATCTGAGCAAATCAAAGGCAAAATACTTCAACCCTGGTCTCTTGCATCTAGGGAGGACCACACTTATGGGCCCATGGCCCGTCCAAATGTGTTTTTGCCCTCCGGTCTCTTAAAGTAGTCCATCCCGCAATTGTCTTCTTCACACAGAGTTAGCTCTCGAGTCTCAGGTATGGAAGGGCTGGTTATATCCCACCACCATCCACCCACAAGATGTTCACTCGAAAGCCGGCTGAGCGAAGCGAATGGAGGAAGTCTGGTCCAGAGATGTTGCAAAACGGGATGAGCACTGCCGCACAAGCGGGCGTTTCAGAGAGCAATGCCAAGCCCTTTTCACGCTTACCGAATCCAACAAGATAACATACCACATCTCAGACCCCAAGGTCTCGGTCTTCAGCATTCTCAGACTCCAGCACCAGCTTTTTGTCTGTCCATGTTCGCAGCAGTAGCGGAATAGCTCACTGATCAACGTACATTGAGCACTGATCAAGACAGCGCCACATGTGATTTCGAAAACTCCTAATAACAAGACAGGCTATGGCTTTTCCTATCATACTGGGCTCACCAGATCTCGTCATCCTCTAGCGGTCATCTCTTATAGCTTGCTTCCTTGATGAGTCCTCTACGGACTTGCCCTTCGCATTTCAGAGATCATACTTTACGCCGATCCCGAGTGAACTTATTATATGTCTTCAACAAAGCATGAATTGTGTAGGCTGGAGCATGTCTGTCCAGAATTGGATCTTAGCCTTGTTTCCACGTGCTCCTTGAAAGTTTCTTCTGTCAAATCCTTTCCCTTCGACGTTTCCAGATCAGATCAATTGTTCGAGAGCTTCGTAACTGCTGGCGCTTGGATAACAAGAAGCAATGGTGTCCGACTATCTATCCGTCTGCTCGGGCAAGATTCGTGCGTTTCACCCGCTGATGGCTTTGCTTCAATGGAATTGCAGGCAACGATAATTCGTCATCTTGAGGTTGCAATACTCTCCGTGAGCTTTCCTGCTTTATGTTAACTAAAGCCTCTACCCTAGATTTGGAACGACCTCAGCCTCAAACCGACTCTGACCTTTGAGCCTGATCCAACAACAGCGCCTCACTCAGCACAGCATTTGGCAGTGCTTACTCTAGTACCGATCAATCCCTCCAGCAGCATCACCGATACAGCCAAGGATCCCTCTATGATACTGCATGTAGAACCCCCTAGTGGCATACCAGTCTTCAACCTCGATGCCATTGACATAACGCTGAGGACATTGGCTTCTTGCAGTGTCGATGCCTCGTCTAGAAGACCCAAGCCGATACATGATTCTACCCAAGGTATACATTCCATCGTCTCATTCCACGTGGGGATCGCTAAGAGCGATAGGCGGCCACTCACACGAGGAGGAGAATATGATGTCCGAACCTGCCGATAGCGGTCTTGGACCTCAAAGATGCTACGAGCCTGCTTACAAGGAGGACGACACCGCTAATCAGGAATGCAGCATGATGTGGGATCTGGCGCATTCGTCCCAGGATTCCATGATATGGTCTCAGAGCACCGTGTCAAGCCATTCAAGCTACTCAAGTGGTATCTTGCCAGGAGTTGACCCCTCTGACGAAGTTAAGAGTAAAGAGATACAGGTCGAAATTTGGTCCAAATTGGCAGATGCTGCTATACGCACGATCATCGGGGGATCCTCTACAATGAGATCGGATGGCGTCAAATTAGCAAGCGATTCGGATGGCCCCAAGCTAGCAGAAATAGCACCTGCACTCTTCAGCCCATTTTACGCAGTAGTAAGTATAAACTTCGATCCCTCCGATACAATAACATCTTGGCCCAAGCTGACCAAGGTATAGGCGATGACGCAACGGAGCATGCTATTTCCAACTATCTCACGAGGACTTTCGGCCATATATGGACGGACCCAATCAGCCGACCTCAAGGGCCTGATAGATCAATTAACACATCTATCGTTGGATGAGCGCTTGCTGTTAACCCAACATGATTCTGACTTTGAAAAGTACGGTCGTACACTCTCGAGCTTAAACGCTATTGTCAAGTTACGTTTGTGGAAGCTTGCACAAAGAGCACTATTTGATCCTCGGGCACCTCGACGACTAAAGCCTACCCGTCATGTCGGTGGACTCTTCCTACACGAGACTGTTGCCGAGGCAATGCTTGATGGAGCCGATCCCACGACTGCCCAGCTTGGGGTGATGCCGCTGGCTGATGAACGCAGTCACAAAACCAAATCTGGTAACATTGGTCGATCGAATGAGATGGCTGGGATAGACATAGACAATGAATCGTTATTACTGGAAGTGGATAACAACTGCTTTGATGACATGCTCGATATGGATGGTAGTGCCGAATTCGGGGACGAAATGCTCGACGGTTCATTGCTGGAAGTCAACGTGGTCTGTGACGATGAGGAGTTTCTTCGGGATGACGAGATCCTGAACGAAGATACCGACGAATCCGAAAACTTGCTCGAAGACGATACCGGGCAGATTCATATGGAGGACCTACACGACGGCATGTTCTGGAAGGACTAGTACGCTGGCAACCGCGTCACTGTACCTGTCACTCTAGACCATTGCGATGTCGGGGTAAAATCTCTTTCCATAAATGAGCCCTCCGTTGATTGGAGTCCCTACTGGGATCTTGACTCTGATCACCTATTGACGCAAGATCATTATCATCGCTCGTCTAGCATGGGAGCAGATTTTTCAGAGGAGTCTTCTGAATCGGCAACCAGTATTGACCCTTTCCAAGACCTGCCTTAGGTATATAATCGCTGTTCGAATATGAAATCTACGATCCCTCTTGGCACCAGACGTTCTAGGGCTTCTTTGTCTCTGTTCCTGGACGCTTCTCTTACTTTCGTCGAGCTCACAATCTCATCACCTTCCTGTCTTCCATCGACGAGCTCGATTTTCGACGACCATTCGCTCTTAGCACCTTCTTTTTCTTTCTCGCCGTTCGCTAGTGCTTCAACGTATGCATCCTGCTCTTCTCGTCCTCCCCACTGATCACCGATTCTCCTCGTCGCTCGGATACGGTGCTTCGAGAACAACGTTTGCAAAGGATGCAGTGAATGATCAGGTGGATAGTACTTGGGATCAAGTAATCGTATCAAGCTGTCAAAGCCAGTCAGATGTACTTGCTCAGGCCCGTTGTCCACGTCCCCATAGTGCCCCGATCGATCCAGTACTGTGGCCTTGTCAAGATATAGTGGGCTTTTCGTCACCCCTACATCAACCACTACTACTTTAGCTTCGTGTGCGCTCTTCTCATCGTTACACGATCTCATTCTTTGCACCAGCTCGCTGGCAAAGATAGTCATCATGGCCAGCCGTTGTTCGAAGCTAGCAGGTTTGGGGGCTTTGTCAGCGTTCTGGGTGGCTAGTAGAAGCAGTAAGCGCTTTGTAGGACTGCTGTTTGCGTTCTTGTCATGTAGCAGCGCTGAGATGGCAATCCGAAGATGGGCAAGGGTAGGGGGATTGAAGGACGAATCGAGAACGTATAATGTCTTTACAGGAGCGTAGAAAGCAGTATAGGAGGCGATCGTTGTAAGAACTCGAAACGGAGACGGTGACGCAGTGAATGTTCGTAGAGCTGCTCGGAGATTGGGAACGAGAGGATGCAGTTCCTGGAGAGCCGCCATAGCTTCTCGCACTGTTCCGGAGAGTTGTCTTGCTGCCCTAGCCCTGCACTCGAGGTTAGGCAATCTGCCCGCGAGAGTACGACGGCTTGAGGTCCATCTTATCTTATCAGATCTTCAATGGCGGACCAAAGTTGCAACGCAGTCAGTGACTCTTCGCAACCACTTCAGTGTTTTGTCCCCTACAAGGATTTGTACAAAATGAAGAACTTCAGACACTTGCGAAGGGTGCAGCTTGTCGATATGCGGCAATCGATGCGTGTCAACCATCAGCATCCTCAAAGACTCCATGCAACCCCAAGTCTTTTAACAGACGGAGTATATAAAGACTTGACGGAGATGCGTGTCAGAACACCATGGATCGAAGCGCTCAGAAAACAAAGGCAAGAGGGCATTGACCCCACGAAGAAGTCAGGTACATCGGCCACACCAGCAGACCGTGATTTGACGCCGAAAAAGATGTCAGACAGCTTCCATCGTGTGGTACGACGACCCCGTAGAGGCACCTAATCGGCGTTTGACTGACTGATGGTAGGCATAGGTGATACCGTTAGCTCAGGACCTCTGGCTGAACGACAATTACCTCAATGCCAACGGGCACATAAGGTGGCCTGGACGCGATACTTCTGTGTCACTAGAGAACTGATCAATCGCAGATTAGGGACACTCTTTATGGATCTGGATGCTTTGTCAGGCGTGATTGCATACAAGCATACCGGCGAAGCTGTCACCACCGTCACGGCTGCTGTAGATAGGATCATTATCAACCATCCTTTAGAGGAAATCTGCGATCTCGAGCTCTCCGGCCAAGTCACGTTCGCTACCGGCAGAAGCAGCATGGAGATCTCGCTCCAGGTAGCTAAAGCGCCGAAGGATGGTGTAGAGGTCGCAAAGGAGGACGTTTTCATGACTTGTGCTTTCACAATGGTGAGCAGATCTTAGGTTTACTCGTCAACGAAAGCGCTAAGACAAGGATACGACTATAGGTGTCCTTGGACCCAGCAACCAAGAAGTATGTTCATGGCCCCCAATTATTAGGGGGCCTCTCTGTATAACAAGATTTCAGATCTGTCAAGATAAGCCCGGTGATTGTTGAGACGAGCGAAGAAAAACGGTTGTATGAATTAGGCGAGAAGAACCACAATGCAAAGAAAGCATTGGCGCAGACAGCGCTACGAAAGCAAACGCCTAATGATCAGGAGAGTGATCTAATACATGCAATGTGGCTTCGACAGCTCGAATATCATGGTCAGTCTGTCCCAGCGTTCTGCAAGCAAATGTGCTTTAACCCGTGAAGAATCCAAAATCATGAAGCCTTAACCGCTGACAGAGTCCAATCGACAGATCCCAACGTGGCGACTCGGAAACCTGGCAATGTCGTCTTTATGGACAGCACAAAGATGCATTCTTCGCAGATAATGCAACCCCAGTTCCGCAACCGCCACAGTTTCATGATCTTTGGCGGTTTCCTCCTCAAGCAAACCTTTGAATTAGCGTTTTGCTGCGCCGCGTCGTTCTCGCATTCCAGACCCACGTTTCTCAGTTTGGACCCGAGTACATTTGACAATCCCGTTCCTGTGGGATCAGTTCTCTATCTCACAGCTACTGTTGCTTACACTGACCCACCGCTGGTCACAACTAGCGAAACATCAAGCAAGCGACCTAAAGGACCCCAGAAAGCCCGGGATGACGGTGCAGCTTCAGCGAATCCCCAGTACACTAGAATGCAGATTCGGATAGACAGCAAGGTCCGAAACATAGAGCACGGAGAGACAAAACCCACTGGGCAATTCAACTACACTTTCTTGGTAGAGAAGGACATCAAGGTGATGCCGCGGACATACTCGGAATTCATGATATGGGTGGATGCTAGGAGAAGGGCAGAGAAAGTCAGTGGGAGCACCACAGATTTGGAAGAAGCCGATGGTGAAGCACAGGCGTGTGATGAAGGGAGGAAAGAACGTGTCACCGAATAATAGTCTAAAATGGAAAGCATTATTAGTTGCTCTTGACAACACTCTGCGTTGATACTTAAAGTGTATGTCACCATGAATTTAAAGCCTAGACGATTGGCAGCAACGTTTACGACGGAGAGCCATCGAGTATAAGGGATGAGTTCATGTGCTACAAAGTGTCGAGAGTATCACACGTACCTTAAGCCAAGTGCCAAGACCTTGGTTTAAAGTCTTGAGCTACTTTATCCTGCTAGCGAACGCTTTCCACTCTCCCCACTTCCACCCTTCGGCATCACTTCGAAAATACCAGCTTCGAGCTTGTTGAGAGCAACATTCCTTTGGTAGAGCTCTACGTTGTTGCACGCGCAATCATGAACGTGATATCTGCCACACCTCCAGCGTTGTTTCATCAGCACAATAGCCGCTGCTCACCTTCTCGCTCCAGTGAGTCCTGCCAATGCTTGGTATAGGTGCTCAGTATTGATGGCTATGACAGTGTCCTACTCTATCAGCAGCTCCGCCAGCAAAAAGCGGAAAGCTGAAGATGACGAGCCTCCCCAAGACGAACGAATGTCAGCATCATCCCCATCGAGCTCTCCCACCGTACCCGCCCGATCTATCCCCATACAACGGCAGAACAAACGACTCAGGTCCGGTGTCGTAGGACGTCCGCTCGCTCTGCCACGTCTCCTAGAAACACTAGATGCGGACTCGTTACGGGGCGTGTTACAGTCAATATGTGCACGTCATCTATCCATCGGATCGGAAGTGGAAAACACAGCACCTCGACCCAGCGTATCATCTGCTCTTGGCGTTTTGAAGCGGTACGAAACGAATCTACAGGCCTCCTTCCCTTTCGGCGGTGATCCTACTTCAGATTACGCCTATAACAGAGTTCGACAAGCACTCCTCAACCTCCTTGAAGCTCTCGCAGACTTCACACCACACTTCCTCCCACCCAACGAAACCCAGGCCTCTCAGTCTCTAGGCTTCCTCGACAACGCCACTGACATTATTCATCGCCTTCCGAACTGGAGCACTTTTCAGAACAATCTACATAAGGAGAATGCGTACGAAGAGATATCCCGGGCTTGGACTCTAGTCATACGTGAAGCAGCCAAAAGGGCCGGGGGAGCACACCTGCAATATGGGGGCTGGGATCAGAAGATCTTGAAGCACAATCAGCACGCCGAAGGAAAACTTCAGGACGCCGTCAATGAGTTGAACAAGCACATCAGTTGGATGGGTGGACAACACCACGGCCAGCAAGCCGGTAGTCGAGGAGATGACATTAGCTCTGTTAGGCAAGAGCTTCTGTCTGGGACTTATGGCTCGAATTATCCAGTACGTGTAGGGCCCTGGTGACCAAAGGTCGGCATTTAGCATGTGGGACGGCGTTCTGGGTCTATTGAGTGACGGCATTTAGCGGATGGTACCAGGAAGGTCAAGGGAGGTAACGTTCTCCTTTTGCAAGCATTGGCCCAGTGTGGCTCTATTCAGCATGCTCAGCGTGTATAGCGACGAGTCTCTTCGATAATCATGACGTTTATGAAACGTTGCATAGTGCTCTCTGACCATCATTGCACCAATTGCAAAACAGGCTCCGAATACTTCAGTGCAGAGTCAAACGCAAATTGTTCTTGATCCAGAATGTTGCAACCAGAAGGTCGAGCAACCGAAATTCGCTTCTTGAAATCAAGAGCTCCGCAAAATGCTCGCGTTGCACTCACACTATCCCAGCAACACGCCTCACCGCCCGCTTGTACTTGATGGCTCTTATTCGTCATCTTGCCATTTTCGACACACTCTGAATGTTTTGTAGCGATATGGTCAACGTATTTTTTGGCTAACGTGTCGTCGAAACGCGCTCGAAGCTGGACAACGGAGGCGAATATACGGCAATCAGCCAGCTGTGTCGATCAAACACTCTAGGTAGAACCCGTGTATGCCAATTCGCCCTGTTCCGCTCTTCCCAATATGGCTTTTGATCTACTGACGAGGTAAGTAAAATGTCGAAGCAGCTCCATTTTTGACAGGAAACCTTGACCGAAAGCCCTAGCACGAGGTCTGTTTGAGAAACGAATATCAGGAAGCTCCACGACACCGCTAAGCAAAGCGAGCCTTACGCAGCAGCTGCAATATCATACATGCTGACAACAATATCTTACTAGCCTACAGCTTACGGCTCCTTCGAAAGGGCTGACCCATATCGAAGGAACTCAGTCCTCCATCTGGATCGGAGGTGGTTCTCCAATTTTGGGTATACGATCAATGACGAACATAACCTCTGGTACGTTGAGAGAGCGGCGCCAGCACACGGTGACATCGAAATCACACTTCGATGCACAAGGCATCGCCCTCCACCATGATGCATTCATCGGAGAAGCTGCAATGCATTCATCTTTCGTCGAAATCGGGCAGAAACGCAAGTATACATGCCCATCCCTGTGGTCCAGGGAGGGATGCAGACTTCTCGAGATTTTCTGCTTCTATAAAGGCCTGCCGTCTTCTGGTCTCGGCAATGGTCACCACAGCCCATTAGAGCGATGGACTCCACCTTGGTATGCTTCCTGGTCAATCGTAAACAGGTTTATCAGAAAGCTATTATGCACGATGTGGGTATCATCAATGAAGCATCTTCGTTACCATGGTCCTTTTTCATTCCTTTCCAAGAACCGCGGCTCCTACTTCATGCCACCGGTCTCCCCATGCTTCATCAGAACAGATTTCACACAACATTCACGACTTACCTGTCCAGCCTACTATTTGAGAGCCCCAGCTACGCCTCGTCACATCATCCTCTACCTCTTTCTCCCTCACCAAATCTGCGAGGTCAAAGGTTGCATAGAATTTGATCTAGGAGCTGTGCTTCTTCCCCTTCAGGCTTACGCAAAATTCAAATCTACTCAGCAAGACTCTTATCAGCAAGGGCCATGTCTCCCCCATCCACTCTCTTCCTCCTTTTTCTTCTTCCCGTAGCCCTCACCCTCGTCCCCCAACCGAAATCCTATCCTACCGCTTTCTACCACTATCCCACCGGACTCCCTGCCTCGAACCACCTCAATGGCCACCTAAGCAACCCTACTGCCAACAAAACCCACCCTTACCCTCACGCCTCATTCACCGCCGTCCCCCTCGACTTCTCCAATCGTACCCTCGTCGACGCGCTCAACTTTGGCCTCGGCGCTGGTCAAAAGCTCGCCCATCGGAATTGCACTAACATAGCCGGCCACAATCACCACCCTGCCAACCTACCAGCGGGGATGACTCCTCAAGCTTCCGGCATTCCCCACGCCACGGCTACCATACATTCTGCATCTACTCCACCCTCTGGCGCCTCCCCTTCTGCTGCAGCTCCAGCTTCTCAAGGCGGAGAAGCAATCGGCCGTCGCTCCCCACAGGTTGACGGCGCCTTAACGCAGATCTACCCACAGACGGACGATCCCATCATACTTCAGAGCATGGGTATGAAAGACCCCGCTGTAGCCCAGGCCTATGCTTTAGGGATGAAGATAGGGGTACACCGCTGTAGTCTACCTGCATCAGCCTTCAACGTGTCGACACGCCATCCAGGGACTAAGGGCGCATTGCCGCCAGGCGTAGCAAAGCTGGGCAGTAATTTCAACTCCCAGGTTCGTCCTGCTGAGAAACGGTATGTGAACCCGACTGCAGTAGCTGAGATGGAGGAAGGTATGGATGATGATACGTCTGACGGATTTTGGAAATATTTCGGCAAGCACGAGCAGAAGAGAGATTTCTGGTCAGACTTCGACCACTGGTTGACAGCCCACGCGACGACAGGCCACGTCAATGCAAGGATGGATAAGAGTGCAGAGAAGCGAGCGCCGAAGACGACGGACGCTAAGATGACGGGAGCCGTCAGTGACGATGCTTTGAGGTACCTTGGCGGCAAGCACGAACAGAAGAGAGGTTTCTGGTCAGACCTAGGCCACGCGATGACAGGCCACCGCGATGCAGGGATGGATAAGAGTGCAGAAAAGCGAGTCCCGAAGACGACGCAAGGCACCGAACTCGACGAGGCAAAGCGCAGCTTCTGCGAGTACCGACCAAATCAGGATGGACTCGGGGCTGTACTTGGCAACGAGAAGTACTGCGTCGACCCACCGACGCAGCACAAGAAGAGAGTGGGGTCTCCTAATATTCCCGACGACAAAGTATCTCAAGGATCAGACACGGATGTGTACAAAAAGGGAAATCATCCCCAGCCCTCCGCATCATCAAGCATCCATCCCCCACGCTCGCTACCTTGGGTATATCTCCTCCTCCTTGCCTTCTTCACCTCTGTATCTCTCTTCAGCTCCAGTGCTGCAGCAGACCCAGCGCTTGACCCACCGCTCCAAACCACCGGCCTGGTAGAGCGGGCGAAAGTGATTTGCCTCGAGTACACGATACGAACCCACGGGCATGTCCAGGGCGGGCAGCGACTCATCGGTGGGCACTGCTACCCTTGGCCGCCTGGGAAGGAGAAGCGAAGCGGCACTTCCGCTACAATTGACGAGCAAGAATATGACTTCCTTGCTGAAGCCGAGGAGAAAGAAGTAGGAATCGTCGATACCAACACTAAGCTTGAACCAAAGAGGAGTACGCTATACTGCCCAGGCGGCACAAGCAACACCTGTTCCTTCTCTGCTGCCAGGGGTTTTCGGCCTCCGCGCTGGACATACTTCCTCCTCCTCACATCCCTCGTTCTCACCACCCACGTCATCCCCTACGCAGCCGCCGCGCCCAACGCTCACCCTGCCGACAACCCAACCGGAAAGCAGCCCTCAGCCTCACCCCCCAAGAAGCGCAACTCTCAAACCACAGTCCCAAAGCCCACCCGTACACTTCACCTCGCCGCGCTCCTCCTCTTCACACTCCTCTTCTCGATCGCTCGCGCCGCGCCCGTAGACGAGATGCGCCACTCTCTCGCTGCCTCAACCTCTCGGCCACAACTCACCTCCCTCGTCCCTACACCCACCCCCTCCCCAGCCCTTGCCCCCCGCGCCGACGAAATGCGCCTCTCCCTGCTCTCCGCCATCGCCGCGGGGCAGACCATCACGCCTCGCGCTCCCGTGGACGAAATGCGCCTCTCCCTGCTCTCCGCCCTCGCCGCAGGCCAAACCATCACGCCCCGCGCACGCTTCGCCCTCCTCGCCGCTGACGTCTCCAAGGCACCTCCCCCACTACCCCCGCACCACAAGCGCGACACCTCCCCCCTAGCACAAAAGCGGTGGTGGGGACGATCGTCGGCTTTGTGGGCTTGAGCTTAGTGGTGGGGGTGGGGTTGAGTGTGGCGATTTGTTGGAGTCGGAGGGGGAGGACGGGGCCGGAGATAGGGATGAGGTAGATGTGGAGGGGGAAGAAGGGGGAAGGGGGAAGGGGGGAAACGGGGGGAGGGGGAAAGGAGGCTGGTTCTTTCTTGGCGATATGGCTGGTCTGTATGACGGAGGCGGCGTGCTTGCCTTTTTTTCGACGACGGAGAGATAGAGAAACATGTACGAGTGGATAGAGGGAATGGAGAATGTCTTTTTTTTTTTTTGGAAATTCAAAAGATTCGGAGCGTGGAGTCAGGACGTTGATCGCCATTCGGCATATCCTGATATCATACCTCACACCACCACGAATCCAGCAGCTCCCGCCCAATAGCGAAAAGCGAAAGCAGAAGGAGAGACCCGCCGTGAGTGGAGATCGACATCGCACTACCCAGCCAGCCAGGTAACGCACACAAGTCCTCTCCCCCAGCGCACACACAGCAAGTCCCTACCCTAACATCCTGAATCGCGATATCCAAGAACTCCCTTCACCCATCCCTCTCCCTCTGAAAGCGTCAAGCGAAATCAAAGAACCAAAACTGAATTCGCATCAAACCTTCAACGTCTACATCGCAGGAGGAATTAGAATAGAGTGTAGGCGTTGAGATCGCGAGGGAGGAGGGGGGGGGATATCGCCTTTGAGCGATGAGTGCTGGGGGTTTTAGGTTTTGAGATTGGGGTTTGGAAGGATGGATGAGGGGCTGGATAAAAGGTTTGTGGGAGAGGGATGGGAAGGAGAGGAGGGAGTGGTGTGCGCGAGGGGAGGTTTGCTGGCGGAGAGGGGGGGGAGGAGAGGGGGGCGAGCGGAGAAGAGGGGGGGTGGAGAAAGGGGGGCGAGAGGAGAAGTGGGGGGTGGAGAAAGGGGGGTGGAGGAGAAGAGTGGGGGGTGGAGAAGGGGGTTTGGGTGGAGAAAAATAGTATGGTCCATGAGAGTCATGATTGCGGGATATGAGGAGCTGTATTTAATCCCGCCTACATAATCCAGTCATCAAGATTCATGGGCCATGACCGAAAAGTGTCGTGCAGGGTAATCAGTAAGAATGTTAGAGAAATTGGCTGGGTGGAAAGGGGGAAGGGCGGTATGGTGCTCAGAGGGTATGTGGAGGGTGGATTCTGGTATGAGACAGTGTGGGCGGCTCGGGACGGTTACGAAGGCATTGTTGTTTTCCGGTGGCGGAGGGCGAATCGTGGGGCGGAGACGGGAAGGGGGGCTGGAGACTGAGTACTGGGCTGGCGGTTGGGTTTGATGGCTCGTCGGCATGGGATGCTGGGTGAGTGGGTGGATAGTAGGGGGGCTGTATGGGCGATGTTGAGAGAGATCTCCCGCACAGTACTGCCAGCCAGGGGACGGCGCAGAGGTCTCGAGGCATCTTGAGGAGCTATTCATCTTGTAAGGTGGTTCTGGACACGTAATTTGTTCAATGTTAGGATATCTAATCTGACTGCAAGATCATTGTACCTTCCCAGCAATCCGGGGGAAATGTGGATCAAAAACGCCTGTCGTGAGTATTCATGGTACATAGAGTACAGAAGTGATTGCATGCCGGAAACCGAGTTCTTGGTCCTTTTTGGAAATCCACCATCTCGAGACTCGTGAGATTTGATCACCTCGAGGCTGCAGTCAGTTGCAGATGAGCCCAGACCGCAGGCCTAGACCTACCGACCCATCAACACTGCATGGCTCGCGTGGCAGGCTCCGCGCCGGAGAAGCTCTGACACTATAACCGCAGAGCCGACGGAGTCCCCAATCAGTAGCATCGACAGTTGAAGGCTTGCCTTGGCAGCCCCAACGAGCCATCGAATATGCAAGCTCCTTATCCTGACATCTCGGATATGGTATGGTCACAGCCCCTCATGCATCTCATCGATCCGACCTTCCCGCGTGCCAGGCACTCCGTGTTGGCCTGGCATCATGATCCCACGCGGCATGGGCGCCATATTCGCGACAGGCGCACCCTGCATGCCCTGCTGCATATCTGTCCCCATAATGGGGGGTTCATCCTTCATGCACGCCGCCTCGAGCTGGTTTGTCCATTTCCCACTTGTACCTGCATGGCTGTGTTTCAGGTGCTGCCGAAAATGATCGGCGCGGAAGAATTTCTTGGATTGGTTGCATTCGCCGAATTTGTGGATGTTGGTTAGATGGGAGATCCGTTCATCCCAGTCCGGGTGCGGCTGGTTAGCGAATTCCTTTCCGCAATAGCCGCAGATGTCGACGGCGGAGAGCTCGTTGGGGGAAGGGGCGAGCTGGCTGTTGGGGTTGTTGGGATTGGGGGGAACGGCGGTGGGGGGGTGGAAGGCGCGCTCGTAGGTGTCGGCGAGAGTGGCGCATGACCAGGAATGACGGCGGAGGTGGAGGGAGTTCTGGTGTCGTTCGGCTTCGTTTTTGTTTTTGAATTTGTTGTTGCAGTATTGACATGAGTATTGCTTCTCCGACGCGTGGTTTCTGCAGGAAAGAATGATTAGCCACGCCGATCGAGCGCATCAGCCACCATGTCCTACCTTAGTTCTTCTAGGGTATCAAACTTCTTCGGCTTCTTCGGACAACATGAACACATATGAGCGTGTGCTTGTAGACTGGGCGCACTGCCTTTTCGTTGTGGGGTCGAGTCATTCGACATTTTCCGTGCAATCGCAGCTGCAGATCTGGAGTCGGAGGGTGTTCTTTGATGGGCGTGGGGAAAAGACTCATGAGGGGAGGGGTTCATCGGCTGTCGATGGGGGTATTGTGCAATTTGGATGTTTTGTTGATACTCCGACGTAGGTGAGAGGCCTCGAGGGGAATGACGGTCTTGTGAGGGTATGCTGGTGTTGCTGCTGGCACCGGCCGATAAGCCAGTAGACGACGCGTACGAACCGTTGCGATAAGCCATCGACGAGGGGGGGGAGAAGGAGCCGTGAGGCTGTGGGTAGGGATTGAATGGTGATTGGCGATTGTTTATGGTGGTGGTGGGCGCCACCGAGTGCAGCGGGACCTTGTCGCCTCGCGAGGCCTCGGGCGGTGGCGACGAGGCGCCTCTCTTCATGCCTGATGTTCGCGACTCGGACGGTGAGAAGGGTGCGGGGTGAGATTGGATGGATTGTTCGTAGCTGGTGGCGGGAGTATGATCGTCAAGGTGAAGCTGTCGCAAGGCGGTCGTGGTCGTGTTGCTCACCCCCGGTTCTTCCATGGCAAAATCGCCCGCAGAGTCTGGTTCCGAGAAAGATGATTGGTCCTCACTGCCTCGCTTACTGACCCTGGCCCCACTAGCGTGCTCGCTTTTAATCGAGCTTTCGTCCCAGTTCGAAAACACACTTTCACTGCCCGAACGTTGACTGTGCTGATGCCGTGTGATGTTTGGGGAGGAGTAGTGACGCGGTCCAGGCGGGTACGGTTCAGTGGTAGATCGCGGCACACTGCTGTCAGTCGTGGACGTTGGACTACGAAAATCCATGTAGCTTTTCGCGCTCGCCGCCGAAGAGATCAGACTCGGCGACATCGCCCGCGATCTTGGACTGCCCCCGTAACCGCTGAACGGTGAGCCCTTCTTGAATGGAGAGTCCGGCGCTTGGGCCCTCGATCCTTCGGATATTGATAGCGACTTGAGGGGGAGGGGGTGTCGACCGTTTTGGTAGAAGGAAAAGTTCGAGTTGGGCGACGCCGCGTCGACACTGCCTCGAGCACTTGCTGGAGGTGTTTGCGGTTTCCCCAATTTTGAGAGCAGCTTGTTGTCATAGGCTTGCGATGAATCTACAACGTTCCGTCGCTCTAGATGTCTCTCGCTGTGTAGTCTGCAGGAAGAGTTCAGTCAGTCGCATTGATCGTCTCGGGCATCGAAAAGGTAGCAATCGAGAAGGTGTCCGATGAGTAAGGCCGATCTACTAAGGAGATGCGATGGTGATTGCTTTCCATCCTTGCCTGGGCCGCAGCGTTGTGGGGACTGAGGGTGGGAAAGCGTGTATACTTACTGTTGGTTTACCAGACTTGAGCCAGAGAGGCTGTAGTACCCTTCGTCGACATGCCTTGAAAAATCATACCGTCTGTCCGCCTCTGGTTGTGACTTGATCGTAGAATTCGAACTGCCACGCCGGTAGTCAGGTCTGCCAGCAGACCCTCTATGTGCCATGTTGTGTCCCCAACTCCCACGTAGGCTTGACCCAGGGCTAACTGATCCACCACTTTTGGCGCTCCCGATGCTAAATGTATCTGCCCATGGTGTGTCAGGGGCGCCGCCTGCAGCATAATCGTCTATGAACCTCGGAGGGGGCAACGGAGGCGGTGGAGAGTCAACTCTCGTCGAATTTGGTATTGCCATTGGGCGTTGCGCTTTGGAGAATGGGTTCGTACTTGGTCGAGTGGCCGAGCGATCGGGACCGTGACTGCCGTTGAAATCCAAAATACGAATTGAAGGAGGCGAAGAAGCGCGTGGGATATCCATCTTGGGACGATGAGTTCGCCACCAGCTGAAATCGAAATCTGTCGCAGGTCGTCAATGCGCTGAACGCTGCAAGAAAGAAAGCGGTGGTGGCGACGGCAACGAATGGAAAGCGAATGCTACCACTCAGGCTGACCGAAAGCACAGAACGTTGGTAACATGGAACAAGACTCTTCAGCAGAATGAAAGACACAACATGGCCAGTAAGAAAGCGAACAGCCAAAGGAACCACGTTGGAAAGATGCAGGAGGCGCCCTTGCGAGCTCTCGAGTCTTGAGCGACGAAACCAGGCCTTGAAATAACAGTCGAGTCTGGTAGCGGATTAAACTCGGCGGCGGGGTGCCGAACTCAGGGTGCCGAACGGAAATCAGGGTGCATTTTGACGAAACAAGTCAGCCCTATCGAAAGTTCGCTTGCGTCTCTATTCCACATCAAGCAAGGTGTCAATTTCCCCTGTCAAAAACCAACATGGGACACAGAGCCTTGTCAATTGATCGATTAAAAGCGACCAACAGTGCGAGGAAGGGCTATACGTCGGGTAGAGGGGGGTGTGCCAGTCCTTAAAGGAAAGCTACCGACAGCACTCTCGTATCTTGGGCTGGAAAGTGCGGGTCGGATGCCTTACAAGGACTCTGCAGCTAACGTTGCATGCACTTCGAAAGTGATAGTCCTTCTGCAACTTGGGCGGGTGTAGTCTTCCTAAAGCGCCAGGAGCTGCAAATCACCTTGGTAGCGAACAACGCAGCGAGCAATGATGTGACACCAAGGGGAAAATAGGATCTATCTTGCATAACATGTCTGACCACGCCGTCACGGATGGTTCAGAAGTAGTGTAACGGGGATGGATGAGATGAGGGACTATGTAGCGATGACTTCGCGCACCAAACAGAAAGAAGACCAGACCAGATCGTTCCTTCGGAGGGAGCTGCCAGCGACAGTAGTGGTAAGAGGTAGGCGGTGACAATCGCCCTCGTTCTCTCAGGACGCCCCTCTTCTGCCAAGGATCCTCTTAAGAGACTAAGCCCTACTACCCAGACGGGAGGTTGTTCACAATGCGGCCCTACGGCGAAGCTGGGAAGGCCCGTGAACTTTCTTTCCAGGGCGAATTTGGAGCCAGGAGCCTTCTTCCTCGGCTTCCCTTAATAATTAGACGATAATGGCTCCGGGCGACGATGTCCCTCGACAGGGTCAATCCCTGCGGAGTTTCACTTGCTACAAGCACCCAGGCCTACTGATAGACTATACTTGTAGTCTATGTATCCGCCTTGACTAAAGTAGGAATATGCAAGTCGGAAGTAAGGAACCCTCGCCATCGTCCTGAGCTTCTCTGCATCCCCTGGTGCTTGGTGTAGATCTCCCATAAGCTCAGCTTACCTTACACCACCTCACGGAGGCTGCTGATCAATTCACGGATCATAGATTGCCAGAAAAAGAAAACGCCAGCATACTGCAAGTAACCCTAACGGCTGCAGTGCAACCGCATTGGGGTTGCTCAGCTGAAGAAATTAGAGCCACGAAGCCCCTTTCCACAATAATATGGCAACGAATACAATGCAACCGGGTCCATGTTCGGCGATAGATATTGTATACTAAGGGGAATGTTGACTTCCGAATCCGCCGATGAATGCACGACAATGTATGCACGCTCATCGAGGTCAACGGCGATCTCCATGCATTGAGTGGTGCTGGCGGAGACGGCAACCCTCAAAGGTCGAAAGCTCCGATCACGAGGCGGTGGGGATCGAAGCAAGCGCCGAATGAGTTTGCTTGACGTCTCATGCCTTTTCGGGCGCATCCGCCGTTGTACTCCTAGAAAACCTCGCGGTCGCGGAGGTGCTGCCGGAAGGATCTATAGACTCGACGAATAGAAATGATCCATGACCCACCAAGAGAATATAACTAAAAGACGATCTGCCGTTGGGACTTGCACTGAGACAGGTGTTCTCCACGTACTTTATACATTACCGGAACTCGTCATTGTAGGCATTCTCAAAGGTGAAAGTATGTGGATCGCCATATGAACGGGTGTGGAGATGCCGTTGAGTGTCGACTGTGCTAGACGAGGAAGGGTCTTAGGTGAAGAAGACTGATAAAGTGGGGGTGCTTTCATCCAACGCACTTGCCGTGATCTGCATACTGATGATCGGTTGAGATGCCGTTGAGTGGTCAGTAAAAGCACTTCTACCAAACCACCTGAACCCAGACTGTGTAAACGATCGTAATTCGGCAGGAGGCGATCTGCAATAGCGAGCGCAGAATAGGCGCGTCGAACGATAATGTAAGTAGCTCATGAGGGAGAGTTTTCCGGCAACAGTTTGGTTGCACAAGTGAAGTACTTCTGCTTCACGAAAACGTGGAAGCCGAGCAAGCCACATGGCGTAGGGCTGATGGGCCCTAGGTGCTTGGCATGCGCACACTCTGGACGCTGCCGAAAAGCAGTCATTGGGCGTCGACTTCTCAACGCGCGTCGATGGCAAAAGCTAGCATAATAGACGAGAACATTTCAGCTGAAATTGGTACAACGACACAATTGCCGTCAAGGACGAATTGAAACTGGGAAGAGGCAAGGGCGAACGGATGACCGACTGCGGCAGTGGATGTGTTGATGTGGTAATAGTCGAATATCGAGAAGGCGAAGTGGGGTCAGCACGATAGGATGAAGTCTGAACAAGCTCAGGAATAGGAAGTTCGGCATGAAGGCAGCGTCCAATAGAGACCCATATCAGCACGGGAGCCATCGATGCTCTCGAAGATCTTTGTGAGGCGGCGTTTGTGGATACCTTACTTAACGTGCTCGGACAGTGCCAAGACATCGAATCCACTCCGTTCGCTGCTCTGAGTCAGGTGTGGTCGTACAACAGAAACTTCCGAATTTTTCAGTAGGGGTAGAACAGGACAATACGAGCCCAGCTCTACCGGCGTCGATCGCTTTTCCAAATTGCCATGTCGCTCGATCGTGTGCCCGGCGAGGCGGGATTGTTCATTGGAGGGTAGGTCAGCGCATGTGATGCCAGGCCATGTGCTGCTACTCGATGCTGATGCTGAGACCAGGCTGTTTTCCATGCGGCGAAAAGAAGCCCTGAAGAAAGCTAACATTACGCACGTGGTCTCAGCCTTGTGCTTGCCCCTGGATAGAGACCTGTTCGAGGGGTACAAGCATCTCGTGCTGGAGGTGAACGATGTCGAGGATGAAAATATTCTGCAGTACTTTGCGACCAGCAATGCCTTCATTCAGGAGGGGCTCGATGGTGGAGGAGGAGTGCTCGTCCACTGGTAGGTGTCAGAGACTATAGAATGACTTCCTTATACCACCACTATTCCTCTGCGAACCCAGTACATGAAAGCGGTGCCTAAACGCCCATCACGTGTTCTTCGATAGTATGACAGGTCTTCCATGTCCCATCCCAGCAGCCAGGATGTTTCAGCTCGTTTCTGTAGCCTGCCCTACTTACTTTCCAGAAACTAATGCTGCATCTAGCGCCATGGGCAGATCCCGCTCGACCACCGTCTTGATCGCCTACCTCCTCTCTACCAATCTAACACTAAACCCTCAAGCTGCCCTTGATCTCATTCGCCAATGCCGCCCTTTCGCAGAGCCCAACTCTGGTTTCATGTCGCAGCTTGAGCTCTATCACCGTATGTCGTGTCCCTCCGATCCCGACTCACAACCCCTTTATCAGCGCTGGCTCTACCAACGGAATGTCGAAGCTTCGATAGCGGCTGGTATGGCTCCAGGGGCAGAGGAAATCAAGTTTGGTGAGTTGTCGCTAGCTGAGAAGGGGCCGAGCAAGCAAGACAGTAGCGATCATCCAAGCTCGACATGGAGGTGTCGGAGGTGCAGAACACCGCTTGCCACCTCAGAATATTTAGTGCCTCACGCTCCCCAGGCCTCGTCACAACCACAGCCTGCATTAACAAAACCTACAGCCTCTCTACCCTCAGCAGACAACAACAATTCGCTTTCCTCAGCATGCTCTCACCTGTTCCTGGATCCTCTTTCTTGGATGCGACCCGAGCTTGGAAAGGGGCTCCTGTCCGGAAGGTTGGAATGTCCGAATCCAGAATGTGGACAGAACGTGGGCAAGTACGCCTGGCAAGGCATGAAGTGTAGTTGTGGGGAGTGGGTCGTGCCGGGGATAACCATTGCAAAAGGGCGAGTAGATGAGACGAGAGCTTTACCTAGTACTACGTGGAAAGATATCGGGGGTAAAATATGAGAAGAACAAAATCAGATATAGAGTGCCCTCGAAATCAGACAATGCTGGATCCGACCTTCTGACTTGACTCCGTCCTTGATCCTGATTATTGTAACGTGAAGCGCGATATCGGTCCAAGGGTGGATCTAGTCATAATGAGCGAGAAGTAGTACCGTACCGACATGCCCAGCAGAGATAACGACCGTACGATAAAGCCCAGGATTCTAGGGAAACCCTTTTACGAGGTCTTCCATATATTATAAAAAGTTTTCAGCTTCCTAACCTTACATCCTGTGAAGTACAAAGACTTGTAGCCATTAACGGATGTTGTTACTGTGGAAAGCGCTATCTCTTCAAAAACGATAGCCGGAAGTTGCCAACCTCCTTCATTGAGTCTCCAGGATCTTCTTGATGCACGAAATTGGACCATTGGAGCAGCCCACCTGATCGGATGGGAATATGCCACTCGAATTTATTGTATCTCGATGTAGGGTTTTGGGTGGTCAGGTCTTAACGACACGCAATCCGAGTGCCGGATCTAGTGCTGTTTAGCAACCTTAGTAGACTGTCAGCACCCTAATGAATGCTGGCCCCGTAGGATGATGGTCCCGGGTATCGAGGCTGAGAACCCGTAGTTCGGCTGGCCGCCTGATCGCCTCCGTCATCGGCGTCCAGGATAGCAATCCTGAAGGAGCGGTAGGCGGCCCTACCGGCAGGCGGCGAGGGATCTTGTGTCACCTCTACCCCATTGCTGCAGGCATTTGCAGGCATATTCGAGACGAGGCGATTGTGTGGAGACGCACGGCCGCAGATGCATCGAATAACACATACGGCATGTATCTGCAGCATTGCCTCGGATGGGAAGGGTGAATCCTGCTGACATCGCCCAGTCATAAGCGGTGATGGGTCCGAAAGATGTGTTGGAAGACTTCCTGAAGGATGTGAGGCCAGAGCATCGATCGACCCCCCTCTAGGTGCCTGATGTTTCTCGGATTGGTGCCACGTAGGTCAGAAGGCTGTCATGCAATCGCGAAACCTACCATACCCTTTCATACTAGGCTATTAGGTACAGAGGGGAAGTAGTTGGGGCTCCGAAGGCGTTCGCGGTTCCTCTTGGCAATCTCTGCATTTCGTATTCGATCCAGTCGTTTCTGAAAGAAGACTCTAGGTTCCGGTCAGCTTGCTGACAGAGCTCCTCGCTTGAAGCTGACAGAGATGGTGAAAGCTACTTGTGTAAGGCGTAGATACGAGGCCCCTCATCAGACGCTGCGGGCGCCTGCTTGCTAGTGATCGCTGTGATCTAGGTGCACTGTGGTAAGCAGACGCTGCCATGGTGCTCCGTGCTGCAGATGAGGATCTGCACGACTGCGCACCTCGTCATTCTTTTCCTTCTCCATCTTAGCGTCATCATCGTCCGCTTCTGTTACCTTTGGATCCTCCTTTTCCTTGTCTTTGCCTTTCTCAGAGTCTTTGGCTTTCTTGTCCTTGGACTTTTTCTTCTTCTTCAACTTCTTTTCGTACTCTTTCGTCACCAGCTCAACTTCCCGATCCATTTCTTCTTTCCTCTTTTTGGCCGCTGCATCGGCGTCGTCGACGATTGGGGAAGCAAACCCCCGATCCTTGAGATGCGCTTGACATACGTAGAAGAAATCCTCGAGTATGTAAGCCTTCGTCTTCACAGCTCTGCTGTGAATATAAAGGTACCTTGTTATCCGGGGTAATTAGTACTGTTGCCGTAGGCTTGTAGCATATGTCACAAGGCTTCGTCGACGTTTCCGCGACTTTTCGGAGATGCCAGACATTCGATAAAGTCATTCCAGCTGCGAAGGAGAAGTACAAATCCTCGGAGTTGACTTATCTTGAACCTAAGGGTTGAAGAGAAGATAGATTGAAGGGAATGGAGGAGCCGAAGGACTTGCTAGAGAAAGCCCTTGAGGCAACCCTAGATGAAGTCAGGTGAACGACTCAAGTTCAAGTATACTTATCACCGTACAAACTAAGCATGGCCTACCTACATGTACGATGCTCCCTACTTTATGCATACTCATCTACTGGCCAGTGTAGGTTCTAACATATATGGCGCCACGTAGTAGCACATGAGTCCCCTGCTGTCCATTATTGCCCTTTATTCACTATTTTGATTCTAGCACCATACATAAAGTAGGTGCATATCTATACAGAACCTGCTATGCCATGTTAACCCATGCCCTTGGTATAATGCAATCACGCTGTTAAACATCTCTTGATTCATCACAGATATAGAGATTGTGCGGCCACTATATCCCTCCGGACCTTCTTCAGTGATTCTTCAAACTTCTGCTCCAGATCGTCACTCCCCATAACCTTCGCAGCTTGCGCCATCTGCCTCAGCAGCTCCTCTAATCGTCGGAAAAGTCGGATCAAGCTGCCTTCGTAGACGTCCGTCATTTTGCAGATTGCTGAGAAAGACTTGCCGTGGGCCCAGGAGTAAACCACCTCCATGAGTTGGTATTTGAAGCCCTCCACGTATTCGTCTTCATTAAGCGGCAATTTACTCTCTTGTGAGACCTTTGAGATCACCCTCGCCATTGCTTGCACCTCGCGGAAAGGTTTTGCTAGCTCCTCTTTCAGGGCCGGACATTCTGCTTTCTCCTCGAAGATAAATACGCTCAGCACCGCAGCGCACAATTCTGGTGTCAGCTCGTTGAAGAATCTATCGAACAGTAGCTCACTTAGGAGTAGCTCATCTCCTGTACTGATCTCGCAGGCGACTCGAGCCTTGAGCTGCACAACCTCGGCGTCGTTGATGAAGCCGAAGCGACGGAGGACGCGCTTTCGACATTTCAGCTCGTCAAGTTGCATGATCGACAGGGCAGCTGAGATCCTTTTCTTGACGGCTTTGATCTTGTCTTGGATATGTACCTTATCTGCATACTGGTTGTAGAGCTCTGGCAGGCGAGGCGAGTTGTGCAGTGGATTGGATAGGAGCTGGGATTCTAGGACTTCGATTTTCTGGCACTATCTTTAGTATGATAAGCGATACGACGAAGTGGACAGGGACGTACTCTGAGTAATTTCTTGAAGGAGGCGTCGGCAATGCCCAAATTCTCAATGGGGTCCAGGACAGCAATGCCGTCTGGGAATCGGCGTTTCACCTCTTCCAAATTCTTCCGAACAGCGTTACGCTGGTCCGCAGGCTTCAGGTCCGGTGGCAAGAATAGCCTGAGATGCCCAATAGAATCAATGGCGCTAAGCAGCACGGGCACGACCTCCATTCTTCCCTTCTCTCCATCGGCGGGAGGCCTGATGCCTGGCGGCAGCTCATGTAAAGTTTTTGCTCCATTGGAGGACGCATCGGCTACTTGTAGCAATACATCAATGACGAAGGACTCCTGTGGTATTATGTCCTCCTGCTTCTGCCCTTTGCCTGGCTTGATAGGTGTAAAATTGACAACGGCTCCCCATCCGAAATCATGCTCTTGATGCTTAATTTTAACCAGGCGCCCGCTTTGCATGAATGGTAAGGAGTAGTTGGGGTGGTTGATGACGTCGCGCATGTCTTTGGTATAGGTTTTGAGCTGTTGGCGTAGATCATAGCATTCCTTGACCATTGTCTCGTCGGCAATGTCAAAGCCCTCCCGCTGGGCTTCTAGCTCATGTAGCTCTTTCAAGTCCATCAGTGACAATTTGATGTAGGGAGAAAGGGAATCTGTCACATACCTTTTTCGAGTCCAGAGACGCTTGCAGTATTCTGAAATTGGTAGAAGCAACGTTCCAACATAAATTCAGGGGAAATACCTTCAACCCTCATGAGATTCAAGATCATATTGTAGCCTAGGTAGAAGGCTGAGTTTAGCTTGTCCTGCTCGCCACGCACAATCTCTTTCGCCGCACCAGGTTCCATCTTCTCGTCGATCATCATGATGACAATCCCTCGATCATCAAGCCCACGCCGCCCAGCGCGTCCAGACATTTGTACAAATTCTGAAGGCGTAACCCATCGCTGAGATACGCCGTCGAACTTACGGACGCTAGTGAAGACCACGGTCTTTGCAGGCATATTCAATCCTATCGAGAAGGTCTCGGTGGCGAACAGGACCTTGATCAACCCCTCCTGGAACAAGATCTCGATAGTCTCTTTGAGGATAGGTAGAAGTCCAGAATGATGAATGCCAATACCCCTCTTGAGTAGGGGCAGGATATTCTGGATTTGTGGCAATTGTTTGTCCTCTTCTGTCAGCATCTCAAGTGCGCTATTGAAGACCTTTTCCACCATAGCTTTCTCAGAGTCCTCATTGAAAGTCAGATTACTCATTTGAAGGGCGTAAGACTCGCACATGTTCTTGCTGAAGCTGAATACAATGACCGGATTATAATTCTTCATCATAATCATCTTGACAATCTTGTAAATATCTGATGCACCTTTGGTGCCTCCTTTGTTGAGCTTCTTATCTTTGCCGCGTCCTTTTCGCTTTGCCATTGCGTCGGCGGGATCATCGCCCTGCTTATCGGCTATGGTTGTCATAGCTCTATTGAAGTTATCCTCTCGAAAGACTCCTTTCTCGTCGACAATTAGATGAATCCCATCCGCTCCAGCAGGGAAGAAGTAATGCTGCAACGGCGTGGGACGAAAGTCAGTGTATACGACGTGACATGGTTGGCCATGTGTCTTCGTTATCCATTCTGCAAACTGCATTGCATTCGGTATAGTAGCAGAGAGGAAGACGTAGCGAACTTTATCCGGTAAAAGTATGATCGTCTCTTCCCACACCACACCCCGGGTTTTGTCGCGCATGTAGTGAATTTCATCGAAAACAACCCAGGCTACTTCTCGCATGATTTCGGAACCTCTGTAAAGCATGGAACGTAGGATCTCTGTGGTCATGACTAAACATGTCGCGGTGGGATTGATGGTTACATCTCCGGTCATGAGCCCAACGTCCCCAAACTCTGCTGCAAACTCCCGATATTTCTGGTTGCTGAGCGCCTTGATAGGACTTGTGTAGATGACCCTCTGATTGTTTTTGAGACTCTGTGCAATAGCATATTCCGCTACTACCGTCTTTCCAGCACTTGTATGCGCAGACACAAGGACACTTTCGCCCCTCTCTATGGATGCAATTGAGACCTTCTGGAAGGGATCGAGACTGAAGGGCCAGGTGCGTGCAGGCGTTTCCGGAGGGATGTGCTGCGAAATAGGGACATATGTGTAATCTGGCGGCAATGCGACCTGATGCCTGACTTGATGGTGTAAAACAACTGCATCTCCCTCTTTCGAAGCTTGGAGCCCAGCAGATGCCGCGACTTCCCTCGACTGTTCGGTCTCGAAAGCATCGGTTACTACTGGCTCAGCCTCTGGTTCGCGCCGTTGTCGTTTCGACTTTGGGAGAGGTACACCATCCGCTTCCGCGTGACCGGCTGCTGATACCTCACCGTTGGGTGCTTCTGCCATTCGCACATCTCCGTCTCCGTTCGCAGCACCATGTATCTCTTTTGTGTCCCCATTTGCTTGCCTTTTCTTACTCCGGTCTTTCTTGGGCTTGGTCTGTCTCGCGGCGTCGGTAGATCTGGTGGCATCGGACGGTTTGTCGTCGATGGCGTCGAAGAATTCGTCCATATTTAAGGTAGATCATAGATCAGCACTTAGCTGTAGGATAGAATTTCTATCTACGTGACAATATCGAAGATCAGATGTCGGAGTTCCTTTCCTGAATCTTTAGCGCAAACTTTTGCCGAGCCGAAACAAAATGCGGAATTGTAGCGTCCAACCTTTTCAGCTTCAGTAAACCTTCTCTACCTGAATAAACTATTTGACACCAAGGGTTCCTTAAGATAGTCGAATTCCGCCCAGGTTGAGACTCTCTGTTGATCATAGAACTTTCCATGGCGGACGACGAACGAAGAAGTTCCAAGCGGTCGCGCTTCGACCAAACGGAATCAGAGGTCAAACGTTCTTCTCGCTTTGACCGACGTTCTCGGTCTCCCACCAGCAGACGCTCTGAGACTAGACGCAGCAGGAGTCCTCCAACAGCTACCAAGGTCTCCAGCCCTGCGACAGAAGGGGCTAAGAGTCCCTCAGATCCCGCAGCCGCAGCAGGTAGGAGAATCCTTGTCATAAGGGATCAAGAACGATTACTGATGCGCAATAGCTGCGGCAGCAGCTCGCATCAATGCTTCAATACAAGCTAAGAAAGGCATTCAGCATGTTGACGTTCCCCCGATACGTCCTGTATGCCATCGCCGTGTTAACCCTGGGGTCCTTCTGCTGACTGTCTACAGACTGTCTCAAGCCCTGCGCTTAAAGCAGCTTCGCCCGCTGGAGCATCTGGCTCAAGCACTAGCAATATCAATGGCGACATGTACATCGCGGATGGCGACTATATCAAGGACATCGAGGTCAACGATCTCCGAAATAGATATACACTGACCAAGGGCGCAACACAGAAGATGGTAAATATACTTGTCATATCCACTGATTCTCCTAGGCATCTATACACACCCATTGAAATGATACGGTTTCCTTCTCCTCTGTTTCTGCTTGTGGAAGAAAGTCTGAAGCTTACATTGAGATGCTTAGCATTCTCCATACCCCTTTTTGCATCTGCTGACCTCGGCTGCGTGACATCTAGATCAAAGAAGACACTGGCGCCGGTACGCAGAATACCCGACTAAATACAAACTTTAGAGACAATTTGCTCATAGTGTAAAGATGTCACCACCCGAGGAAACTACTACCCCGACAAGAGCATGGCTACCGCAGCAGTAAGTGCACACAGTCCCTACAAAGAGATTGCCAATGCTCATTTAGCGATAGAATCCTCCGCTCTATCTTCACATTACCAGCACATCCAAAGTAGGCCTCGAGAAGGCTGTTGAGAAAATCGAAGAGCTCATGAAACAAGAACTACCCAATCTGGTCGATGAGCGGCGCTTCCGACGGCGCGAACCCGATCCTGTCGAGCGTGACGAGTTTGGACGGCGCAAGTGGCCCGAAGAGCGAATTCCTATCGATCTGGAGCCCATACCAGGCTTCAATCTCCGAGCCCAAGTAGTTGGTCATGGAGGCTCCTATGTTAAGCATATCCAGCAGGAAACTCGATGCCGTGTCCAAATCAAAGGCCGTAATTCCGGCTTCATGGAGCACGGTACGAATCGCGAAAGCGACGAGTCAATGTACCTCCACGTGGCGTAAGCCTTTACAACCCCTACGCAACCGCTTGTGCAGTCCTGCTAACCATTCCACCAGCGGACCTGACCCTAAAGAAGTTGAGCGTGCCAAAGAACTTTGCATAGATCTCCTCACCAACGTCCGTGAACAATACGAGCGCTTCAAGGAGAACCCGCCACAGCGCAGCTATGGCGGGAATAGCTACGGCGGCGACCGCTCTAACGCGTATGGTGGATACGGAGCTTATGGACAACAATCGCCAGCGACGCCCGCTGCACCAACACCCGCCCCGCCAGGCGTGAGTGGAGCGTCCAGCCCTACGGACTACAGTGCGCAATATGCACAGTACTATGGTGGTCAGGATCCATATGCGGCGTACGGTGGATATCAGAATTATATGGCGTACTACCAATACTACCAGCAACAAGCGACGCAGCAACAGGCAGTTCCAGGAGCACCTCCGCCAGGCCCGCCTACTGAAGAGCCGCCCCCACCACCGCCGCCCAGCGGAAGCCCACCAGCCAACGGAGGTTACAACTCGGTATGTCCATCCTAGATCGATAGGCTATATTTGAAAGCTCTAATGGAAGCTGTTAGGTCCCGCCGCCACCAGGTATGTAACACTGGCGTGTTGCGGGCTGGTCACAACCTGAGAAAGGGAGATTCACCAACGCGACAATAAGCTGGGTGACATTTTCTCCCCATCCTTTCGGAGAGCTTTCTCCACCTTGTCCCTATTTTCTAGGGTAACTGTGGGTCCGAGCTTGCGATTCTTTTCGGGTATATCCCAACTTTCAAGGGGACTCGGAGGCTTTCAAGTGTAGAGCAGCACTAGCGCAGACGGCTTACTGAATATCGAGAATGTATCTAACAGACAGCCTTTCTTCCACGAGTATCGCTCAATCCACTCCAGAGTGTTTGATACGGTACTTGGGGCCGCTTATCACTCGTTTTCTGACATGCCTCGCCTCGCTGTGTTCTTGCTTTCCTAAAGCCGAAAGGGCTCTCGTTGACAGGTCATGCCAGGAAGGAGCTTGAGCGACATTTAGCAATGCTCAAGTCAACCCCGTTCATTGCTCGAAAAGAGGCAGGCGCCGAGAGCCTCGGGTAAACGCGCTCTATCTGCGTCATCGTTCAATCTCCCGTCATCAATCAACCCATTCACATCATGCCTTTAACCAAGAAGAAGACTCCTTCAGTTGACCTCGATTTCACACTACGTCGAGTGTTTGGCAAGTCTGCTTTCAGGTACTCAGCAATAGAACGCCTGCCGCGCCTCTCCTGACTGTTTCAATACCTAGACCCTACCAGCGGGAAATCATAACCGCAGCGCTTGAAGGCCACGATGTGTTCGTCCAAGCCGGTCAAATACCCGATGAGTGTTTCGAAAATGCTCATACGCTGACAAGTGCACAGCAACCTCCTTTGGCAAAAGCCTTTGCTATCAATTGCCCGCCGTTATCGACCATGGCATCACTATTGTCATCTCACCACTCTTGGCCCTTATGAACAACCAGGTCGCCGCCCTTCGTGCAGCAAACGTACAAGTGGCAACACTCAACTCGAGCACACCATACTCTGATAAACAGTCCATACTCGACGATCTCAGATGCGGTACTTCTCCTCTCTTCCCACACCCACCATTCTGCCACTGACTAGCTCGAGGTCATCCTCTGACTCGCCTCCTCTACATCACCCCAGAGTACACCCTGACCGAAACCTTCCGTAAACACCTCTCGACCATCCACAGCCAAGGTGAACTTTCGCGTATCGCCGTTGACGAAGCCCATTGCATCTCCGAATGGGGCCATGACTTCCGCCCCGCTTACGCCCACCTTTCCTACTTTCGTACTACTTACCCTTCTGTCCCTTTGATCTGCCTTACTGCAACAGCCACCCCTACAGTACGGAAAGACATCATCAAAACTCTCGGCCTCGATCCCGCTACCCTCCAAACCTTCTGCACCACCACCGTGAGTTTGTTGCGAGAACATTTCCTAGTTCGTCTGGCGCACAGAGAGAGCCCTGGGACATATTTGAGCAGCATGCGCTCCAAACATATATCCCTTGGCTCGACTCACTGACTCGGGAACGCAATGCTGACTTCGAAGACTTGTAGTCTCGGCCCAACCTCCACTACGAAGTCCGCTTCACTGGCGACGTTAGTGACATCCGTTTTCACTCCCTCCTCTCTTGGCTGCGCGCCATCCACTCCCGCCGTACCTCAGACCCCGCCCGCGCTCAGGAACTCACGGCCTTGCGCCAGCGCGCCGACGCCGTCAGCGGCATCATTTACACCTCGCTACGCTCAGACTGCGAATCCCTTGCCTCTCGTCTCCGCGCCAACAACGTCGGCGCGGCGCCCTACCACGCCGGCCTCTCAGGCCTAGATCGCAATGAGTGCCAGCGGAAATGGCTCGAAGGGCAGGAAGGTTACGACATCATTGTCGCAACGACAGCGTTCGGCATGGGCATCGACAAGCAGGATGTGCGATTCGTGGTACATTGGTGCTTGCCGAAGTCATTCGAGGGGTACTATCAAGAGGCGGGCAGGACGGGGAGGGATGGGAGGGCGGGAGCCTGTGTGTTATTCTATTCGAGGGAGGATAGAGACCGCGTGGCATATAGGTTGGCGAGGGACAACGTCGAGAAAGGCAATGCAGGAAGTGCTTACGGCGATGGCGAGGAACGGGTGTTGAGTTCACAGGCCCAGGGGCGGGCGACGAGTTTCCAGGAGCTGGTCAAATACTGTGAGGGAACGAAGATCTGTCGACATCGCTTCATCAATGGGTTTTTCGGGGAAGAGGACGGCGGCGCCGCGGACAGGCCGGTGAATGAAATTGAGGATGAGGATAAGGCACAGGGGAAGAAAGAAGATCGGGAGGGTAAATGGGCTGGCTGCGATTTCGCATGCGATTACTGCAAAGATTCTAGGGACTTGAAGCAGAGAAAGAGGGAGGGACTGGCGAGTGAGGAGTGGGTGTCGACGCAGAGGGATAAGGAAGGGGAAGAGTGGTACGGTGAGGGAGAATAAACCAATTATGGAGGTGTTGTGGCATAAACAGCTGGAAGGAAACAACTTCCATGAGTACATGAGTTTATGATACGAAGTACAAGGCGTCCAGTACTTTGGCGAGGCTGCCCCACTTCCAGAGCTTACTTACCATTCCGAAGAATTACTTTGTGTTGCAGACCTTCTCATCAAGAATCTTCATCTCCTTGGATGAGTCGACTTACCTAGCAGCGTCTCATCTAATCAAAGTACTCATCGCTAAGAGTACCAAAAAGCGTTCGATTACTACTTGTAATATTTGGGGACGCTGTACCATCGAATGGACACCAACCTGGACCTAGAGAGTCCGACTGGAGACTTCTCATGGCAAGGTCCGCTATTGGATAGGAGGCGTTTCTGCCTCATGATCAAGCTTTTAGCGGCGAAACAACAGCAACAGCCACCGCCTCGGAAAGCGGCAAGCGAAAGCCGACCTCAAGGCGCGACGCAACCCTCCCCGGGCCCTTACGATGGTTCGGCTTCTGATTGTGACTCCATTGAACCGAGACAGTTGGTCTCTGAGAAGCCTGCCGATGGGCTCAAGCAGCGCTTTCTAGACAGACTTGCGGAGGTCTTGCTCGTGATAAGTCTTTCACTTCTCCTAGCGGTTCCAAATCTCTGCAGAGGAACAGGACATCGGCACAGAAGCCCCGAAGTCGTGAAGCCGGATTTCGAGATCCAGGAATCGGACACATCGCTGCAGCATCCTTAATCGAGAAAGATGGCTCTGCTGTGGTGCTCGTGGCGAAGAATTGTGGCTTAGATGAAACTGATAGAGTCATGGTGAAAAGATTGGCGCAATAGATACAGGTCATGGCCAAGACAGGTGAGCGGAATCTAGATAAAGGTTCCAGTTGGGAAGAGATACTATGTTATTGTCGGGCTCGCGTGCGCTTCTACGTCGAAGGAATCTGCACAATCAGCGGAGCCTGGCAGCTTCCCACCGAGTTTGTCAATAGAGGGTCTTTGAAGAACAAGCTTGGTGATCTCATCGATGCTTGTAGGACACTCAGAGATCAGGGGCCTGATCAGTTCGATATCAAAGCCGTGTCTACTCTTGCATGCCTGGCTTACGAAATGCGCTCATCCTCTATAATTACTACATTGCGGGAGGCTTCGTTTTCAGAGCCAGAGGCAAAAGCCATGCAGACCAAAATTGCCTTGCTTGGACGTTATCGCGCTGCCTACGAGACATTTATACAAGCAGCCATGCACTTTGCCACCTTCAAGAACTTAATCATACAAGGAGTCGAGCTAGCCGCCATCGAAAGCGTGAAAATCGACTTACCTCTTGTAACGCGCACCTTAGGCTCCATGGGTATAAACATTTCGGCTTTAGGACCTGGACACAGTGCTCAATCCCTCCACCGACTGTGTCTATCTCATCATAGCTTTCACGCTGAGATGCAACTGTTGTTCGAATTAGAGAAAAAGGTCCAAATAGACCAGGCTATCAAAAATTTCCCGTGCCTAGGAATTAGCAAGAAGATGTGTTTCCTATGTGCTGAGATATTTGCTTAATTCTCATCCTATCGCACTCGAGGCTCACATAGCAAAGTATACGGCCTCTGGAACATTCCAACAATCGAAAGCATCAATCCGCGTTTTCTCTTCCAAATCCGCGCCGCGTTACTCGGTGCTCAGAGAAGAGTGCAAGTCCTTGTGGAGGAAGTGTTTCGTGGAAGCAAAATGAAAAATCTCCCTCACGTCGCCGAGTCTTCTGCGGGCATCTCAAGTGAGATGGGGGCGTTAAGCGTGCATCGCCGGCTACGGCACCGAGGAAAAATTCAACAAAGACTTGCGCTTGACAGAGGTCAAGACAATCATGACTTGGTTTCACAGCCTGACCCATATGATGGAAAAGAGCTCAAACGAGTCAACGCAGTTTGGCTACCTGGCAAGGGAGGAGCACCATCGCTTGTCAAAATTCCAATCGTTTCCACGCCGAAGGAGTACCATGGCCGGGACCAGTCCAGCAGCTTTATACCATGCTTCCGTGATTACTGGGGCCTGCATGAACTAGAGAAGCCCATGCTCATTTTCATTGCCAGAGAACAAGAGCTTGGAACGACCAACGGTCTTTACTATATCTATTGGACTGACGATGACAATTTGCAGCCAAACCTGTGCCTGGTGGAACTTCTTCTTGGCAGTCTCTCGACTCTGCCTGCTCACCGTAGGTTCTGGTGTGGGGACGTCTTCATCGTGAAGCTGCATGAGGACGAATGTGGTTGCGAATATGATGACCAAGGAAATTTGAACATCGTCGACGTGCCAGACGAGTTCCTTGGAGCCCCACAGCTCATGCGTTCCATCTTCGCGAACCTATTTGAGCATAAGGAGCTGGAAAGGAAGAGAGTCGAGCATGCCCGTATGCTGGAACGTAACCAAAAAAGATTGGGACCGTGCGAAAACCCTGATTTATGAGGCGATGTAAGTCACCCGTGCTATCTGTCAACAGGGGCTATTCCACAGTCCTGTCATTAATGCGCCACACAGGACTCCAGCTGAGAAGGAAATGCTCCAGATCTTACCCCCAAGTACGCTCGAGATGTTGATGTTGACACCGGGTAAGTATGCCCATGACGGATTTCTTCCCACTGGAGAAATCCACCCTTGTAGCGAAGATCCAACCAAGGTCGTAATTGAAGGTTATGAAAATCCCTCGGTTTTGGAGCAGATGGGCTGGGAGGGTTTCTCGAGCGATCAGCTCTGACTGTAATTGACCGCGCGGGCATCGCTTCAGGACTACGTTCGCCTCTGGACTACGTTCGCATCTCGGGCCTAAGATCGCAACATAAGAAGAACATTACAAAGAGCCAGCATTAAAATCGTCTCACAGAAACATTCTAGCTTCCAGTCGTGGCCTGGATGGGGGCTATGTACTGAAACCCCTAAGCTATGCGGAAGGCATATCCGACCAACACACCATCTCTGATAATCTATCCGCGCGCAGAACCGCCGTCTTCCCATGGAACATACAAGTCCATCCCTCAACGACCAAAGATTAACGGGATCAGGGATACAACCCATCAGCCTTTACCCAAAGCACCCAGCAACAAGAACAACATCCGACGCTACGAAACCTTTGGCCCTAGGTTACGTGCTGGAGGACCCTTGAAATATAACAAGTTCAAATCACCGACCACATGTAAAGAACCTTCCACCACAAGCCACAGTGCAACCGTCTAGTCTAGCAAAGGATGAGCTCGTCAAAGCTCATACAATCTACAGCTAGCTAGATAGTACTCCCCACTACCCTACTCTCCATCCTTCATTCCTGCTTCTTCATTCCACCACATCGATCATTCTCCCCTCCCCCCCTCCCCCTCTCAAACCATCACACTAAATGAACCAAGCCCCACGAGCCTACCTCGATCACTATATCACACCAAAAACCCTCTACATCATTTAATTCCGAACCGCGTCCCAAGCGCCAAGATCTCGTATCTTAAGCGCAAAGTCTCGAGTCTAAATCGATAGATCTGGATGTTGATGAAGATGTTATGGTTGATGGTACTGTTTGTTGTCTTGGACCGTGTTCTTGATGAACGTGTGGACGAATATAAGAGGGAGAATTGGGCGAGGGTGGTTGGGTGAGGGGGAAGTGGGGGAGGAAGGGAAAAGGGGGGAAAGATGGTGCGGTATTGCACTTCTGATATGAGGAGGGTTCGTGGGAGCTTATTCACATTGACACAGCATAGGCCGAAGGGAAGAGAAGCAAAGGAGGGGTGTACGCACCAGCGTCTTTCCAATATCGGGGAGCTGGGAAGCTCCCGTAATTCAATACAGCATAGACGAGGCCTAGAGAAGAACAGGGAGACGAAATCGTCACGCATCATAAACCCTCAGCCGCATGCCAAAGATCCCCCTCCAATTTCTCGCTACGTACATGATCCCCTCCCCTTCTACTCCGTCGAGCCATAACCCTGCACTTGACATATAAGACGGAGAAGGCTGTCCAGACCAATTTCTTTCTGTACATACACATGCACCCCTGAATATCTGCATTCCCAGAAGTCGATTGATGGAATGGGAAAACACACGCTGCACATCGCCAACCCCTTTCCATTGCGTGTGGACACATGCTCCGCTTTATTCTGGCCTTGGCATTTTCTTCTACTCCTGCCCGAAGCCGACGGTGTTCTCCACCGCGATGGTGAGTTTCGCGGTTAGGGTCGTGTAGTCCTTGTACTCGGGTAGATCGAGGCGGTTGAAGCTGTTTGGTGCTGTGTTAGCTCCCGGTGTCTTCGTTGCTGCTCATGCAGGCAAGTTTGAGTTAGGGGGTGAATGGGGCATACCAAGTATGAGACTTCGGCAGAGCGTCCACAGCGCCCGTCGTCTTCTCGATCGTGAATCTTCGCGGGCCGTCGCTGCCTTGTAGATCCTTGAAGCCGTTGACCGGTATGCGGGACGTGCCGGTTGCGAACTGCAGGAGGCGGGATTTCTGCTCGGGGTCCCAGCCGCGGATGCACTGTGGGTGTCTTTAGCAAACTTGGACTATAGGATAGGCTGATGGGTGGGAGGCATACCTTCCAGAAATTCTGGATGACCGGGTCGGACTCGGTGTAGCCTCTGTAGTCTGTATGCTTCTTCCAGTCCTCGACGTCGATGTCGGCGATACCGCCGATCAGAAGCTCGAGTTCGCGCTCGTCGAAGACGTTGACTAGGTCCGGGGGGATGAGCTCGTTGAAGCCGGTGGCGAAGGCGTTGAATTGCTCTTCGACGCGTTTCTGAATGCGCCATGTGGTGACGAGGCTACTGATGGTTAGCAAATCTGATCGGTATGTGTTGGTTAGGCGGGCCACATGCTCTATGTATTCTTTTTTGTTTTCGTTGGTGACATCGATATCCCGCCCACCGGGCTTTAGGTCGATCACGCGCGTTTCACCGAAGCTCTCATCATCCGTGGAGAAAGTTAGGAATAGGCTGTCCGAAATGTCGTTTTCCCTGCCATGAGTAAGCTGCAAGATAAATCGCTCTAGGCGTCCTTCAGCTTACAGTGCCCAATGTAAATTCTTGTGAAGATCAGCGTCCACGCCTTCCATGTCGTCTAGGGTGACCTTCTTCCGTAGAACCATCTTGTAGAAAGCACCGATGAAAAAGGCGTCTAGGAAGCGCCGATGAAAGATTGCTAGACCTACTACTCTGCCGATGAATTTGAAGTAGTTGAGATGTTCGGGGTTGATTCCGGAGTGAGGGTTTATTTGCAGGGTGTAGTTGTCGTGAGCGGAGTATTCGAAGAGACAGTAGAAAGGATTGAACATTTCGTGGGATAGGAGGAAGAAGAACTCTCTGCAAATTGTGTTAGCTTCATGACCAATTTCTCATGCCATTGGCGGCCGTACCTTGATAAACCACCATAATCTAGCCCATCCTCGCCGTCAAATTTGATCATCAAGCGTTTCTTCAATTCGTTTGCATTCTGCCGCATGACTTCGGCGTATGAATCTTCAAAGATATGACTTCGCCTAACCTTCACATGGCATTGCCCTGATAAGATTCGAAGAGCTGGTTGCGACCTGAAATAGATCAATTTCCGGCGGAAGTCACGCTTGTACTGCGGAACATTCTGATCGAGCGATGACGGTAGACGTGGGTCATCCCAAGTCGTAGTCTTCGTGTTGTGATCCACAAAATAAACCCTTGCGGTATTGGTGAGCCGCATTTCCCATCCACTAGGTAGAGCCCCCAGTTGTGAGACAGGCTGCGTTTGAATAGTCGTGTTGTTACCGTTTGGGTTTTGCCCGTACATGCGAATGTACTGTTGCCTCCGCGGGTCTACCCAAGTCGTGGTCCTTGTGTTATGGTCTACGAAGTAAGATCTGCCCTCGGGTGTATGCCTCTGTTCCCAGCCAGCAGGCAGCTCTCCGGTCCCTGCGGTCGTTGCTCCAGTTGCCATCATAGAGACTGCATTCGCCGTATTCCCAGTGTTTGGTTGCGCGTCTGTCAGACCTGGTGAATTAGCTCCAGTACGATCCTCTGGGAGCATGCGACTCTGATGTGCTCGTCGCTCCATCTGAGTGTTCGCTTCCATTGCTGTCCGTTGATCTCGCTCGTTGTAGGACGCGGACGGCCGCGTCCAGGTCGTGGTCCGTGTGTTATGATCAACGTAATACGTCCTTCCCAAATTGTCTTCTCGCCTTTCCCAACCTGCCGGTAGTCTGCCCTGGCTGTCAGCAAACGAGCTTAGACTTCGGCCTCCACCTGGGCCAGGTGGTGGCTGCCCGCCGTTAGGTTGCGACGTAGGTGGTACTGGCCCTGACGGGGCTTGAGGATGTCCCGGACTGCGTGGCGGATGGTGTTCTTGTGGGCCGTCACTGCTGGGTCCGTTCGTGGATATCGGTGAGCGAGGAGGGCCTCCGTTGATGGATGATGGACCCGCTCCGTTCGCAACAGAAAGTGATGAACCCGGTTGCCCACTAGTATTGGCAGTTGGTCCAAGTGTCGTAGAAAGATTAACGATGAGCTTTCCATGAACCACTAGATTGTCGTTTGACTTTTTAAGGTCCCTTGTGAGCATTTCTATATGAGACATTGTCAATCTATTGTTCCATGCTTCTTCACAAGACAGCGTGACAGACCATCTCCACCAACATCCAGATCTATGACTGATCCTATGCGCACATTGATGACTCCTAGGAAACCTTGATCCTTCTTTTTGAACTTCTTCTGGTCGAAAATCTGTATTGCCAGTATACTGTCTTCCGATGCTCGCCTGCACTGTAGTCAGCCTCCATCCGGCCAAGGTACACATCGATCAATATTCGAACATGTCAAAGCTTTCGTTCCAGTATGGATTCAGGGTCTTCTTTATTACTGAAGTCGTGCGCGTTTGCTCTCCGCCAATTGTCGCCACGGCGAAGGGATCTGGAAATCCTGCAAAGTGTTCAACACGGCTCGTACAGCTTCCTATGTTCTACGTAGCTTACTGAAAACATCGCGCTTGTAGAGGCCGTCGGCAGCAATGACTGTAATAGATAAGCCTAGATGTTTCCCCGAAATTCTTGACATAGAGGCATACTTGTGACCCTGAGGTTGGGAGCTCTAAAGTCTCGACATTAGTAGGAACGATTCACACGGCTTCCAGCACACCTACTGGGGCAAATCCGAATCCATCTCGGGTTGCTGGTCTTCTCACACCACTCCTACTCGGGGATAAATGACGGCCCAAGGCGCAGAGTGACTACGGTGACAGCTTCACAGCTCAGAAATGGTAGAGCGCTCGCGGTGTGACAGACAAGGCTAGCTTCCCAAATGTGAGTGATTGTGGCAGTGCAGCGTCATTGGAGTTGAGAGGCGAGATTCAGCCGGTGCGAAGGCGAACCAGCAAGCGTAGTGTTTATATCGTAGAGGATATATCGAGTCGAGTACGGAAGTCGAGAGACCCTGAAGAGATAGAAGCCAGCAACGATGGAGGGAGAGGGTGCGTCAGGTACGTTTCTGATAGTGTGGATGTTCTGATGCCATCGAATTGCGGGGGTCAGAGAGTTGCGTTTCGAAAGCCGCTTGTTCCACTGCTCAAAGTCACACCAACACAACGTCTATTGACTTCGAACATGAGCAGCACGTTTTGAAGAGATGTCTTCGCCGGTGTAATGATTTGGACCCTGGCTCCTCGGTTTCAGAAGTTCAAGACGTCTGACATCATCTTGCAAAGTGAAGCAAGCACTCCGCGTTGCCGCTTCCGCACGACAACTTTTGGTCTACAAAATATTGAAGATTGCAGTTTAGTCTAATTTGACACGAATTGCGCAACTCGCAGGATTTGCAGAAGAATTCACGTTCCAAGGTAGCAGTCAGTCATTAAGGAGAGAAATAGATCCATGGAGATTGGGTCATTGTCGAGATCCTCCCTTCTTTAAAAAATCCGAGAAAGTCGCATTACCAGTACAATTAACCATTTCGCCAATGCAGCACCTAATACGGTGCGTAGCCTCTCGGTCTACCTCTGTAGCCACCACGGTATCCACCACGAGGAGAACCCCTATCATATCCTCCTCGATCATAGCCCCCGCCTCCGTATCCGCCTCTCGCATACCCACCTCGGCCGCCGCGAGGCCCACCACGTCCTCCCCGGCCACCCCGGGTCATGCCTGGTAGGTTTGTGCGTTTTGGTACGACCTGCGATGAGGATGATTAGTGCTGGAAAGATAGAAAAAGGTAGATTGGAGAATGAACCCACCTTAAGATTTCTACCTCGGAACATGCTCTCATTCAAGACAAGAGCTTGGCCAACCAGGTTGGGCTCCGTGAACTCCACGTACGCATACCTGCATCATTCCATTAGCGATCCATCTCTTGCCAGGCAGCGACAAGACAGCGGCAGATGTTGGTGGTGGAGGCGGGCGTAGGGCGTCAGGATAAACCCCTAGTAAAAGAGACGAACCCTTTAGGGTGTCCAGTGAATTTGTCCAAGAGTATGGTGACCCGGTTGATTGAGCCACAACTCTGGAAATGGGACTGGATTTCCTCTGGCGAAGCGCCATAATCCACGTTCCCCACAAATATACTCCGCGCATCGATGTCCTCCTTGTCCTCGCGCATATCGTCGTTATGATCCAGGGATGCTTGCATCTCGCGCAATTTGGCAGCTTCGGCCTCCATCTCGGCGACCCTCCTTTTCATCGCCGATATCTCCTCCTAAGACAACGTAATCAGCTTCTTCTCTTCAGCAGCGCCTCAAAGAATCCATGTCCGCCTGGAATACTGCTTCGCAAGAACATCAAAAGTGGTCTTACTTCGTCATCTCCGCCTTCTTCCCGATCTTGCAGGCGGTCCTCTTCGGCTTTGATTCCATTGTCAGACATGATTCCTGTCGCGCACCGATGATGGCTTCTGGTTGAGTAAATCGATACCTTCCGAGGGCTGTTGAGCTATTTTTTGCAGTCAGAAATGGCGAATAATGACGAGAGCCTAGCGACCCTCTAAGTTCAAGCTGCCAAATGAATGTCAATTGCTATGAGTGAATAAAGAAATCAATTTCTGCATGCGTCGGAGCTCGAGGCTTGAGAGCTTGAGGCTTGAAATATTTGCCGACACTAAATTAGCGTGACTGTTTAATTCATCCTTCTGTCATCTATCCCATCTTTCGTGAGCAATGTAAGCTGAGTATGACAAGCCAAGCTTCAACCCGGGCTACTTGCGGTGTTCTTCAGCTCTTCGCAAAGCATGCATCACTTTCGAATAGAATTGGGTAAGTGGAAGAGCAAGCCCGCAGTCGTCCGAACGGAAAGATTACCGGCCAGAAGAACGCGACGACGCGATTGAGGATTCCGTCACTGGAACTCTATATGTACTTAGTCGTCAATACATCAGTCTTGTCACTGTCGCTCTAAGCGTCTTATTCCTTTCAGTCTGCTGCGCTTCTAAAGGGTCCACGTCGATCGATCATCTCTACAATGCAATGTCCAGTTCCTCCCAACGAGCGGGTGTCGTACCTGCGTGTCTCTCCTTCCTAGCTATCTACAATCCTTCTCTCGGCAAATCTGAGGACAGCCTCGATGAGCAGATCGTCTACTACTACTCGAAGCCCGTAGGGCAGAGGACTGAGGCGGTTGCGAATGGCTCTGCACGGGAGGAGCCAGACGGTCAGGAGCAGAACAAGAGGTTGCGACAGATCGGTCTGGCCCAGGGCATGGTAGAGTTCGCGAAGTAAATTTCGCGATCAAGTTTTGGTAAACGTGAAACTGACTCGGATGTCCAGGAGCTTTTCCAATGGCGAGGCAGTAGACTCGATAGAAACGGAGAAATCAAGGATTATACTACACGAGCTTGAAGCAGGATGGTGGATTCTTGCAGTACGGCGATTACCCAGCTGTTTCTTGCGCATCTGATGATATTCCAGTCTATTGATTTGACCCGACTCATCAGTTCTCATGACAGCTCTTCAGGCGCTTCTGGTGAGCCTCATGTCGAGTACTCCGCCCGCGAAGTCTCGTCACCTGCCCTGCTACTGCAGCACCTCCTTCGGGCCCACCAGATATTCCTTCTCCATCATGCCTCAAACCTTGCCGAGCTGTTCATGCGCACGCCAAGGAACAGGTTTTGCGGTATTCTCAAACGCTTTTGGAACGATTTCGTCTGGGATTGGGATGTCTTGTTGAATGGGAATCCTGCGGTGGATGTTTTCAATGGTGTGAAACTCGCTGCAGGTGGAGAACTTGGTGTAGGAGTCGGAGAGGAGGACTGGGGGAGCGGAGAGCGAGAAGTTTTGGAAGATTTCATCGGCAGAACGGAAGGCCTGGTTGACTTGCTAGTCACACGCTTCGGAGACGCCCATGAAGAGAATCAACCTGCACATAAGACATCCGCGAAAACTGATACCCATGAAAGCTGCGAGTTCGGCGAGTGGAAGACTACTGGTCAATGTCCTCGCCCTTCTGATGGCGTAATATTCTCGGGTATTGGCGCCGTAAGCCGACCGTCCATTAGAGCAATCTCGCAGTGGGCAGAAACCCTCTACGCCCGGGGGCAAGATGCATATGGCGTTCGACTCAATCCGACTTCAGCGTATCGACGAAAGGGCCCACATATTGATCTCGGTGTCAACGCAACCACAGTCAGGCGTCATGTTGGGAACCCTACCGAACGACAGGAAACGTCACAGCGAAATCGTACACCAACAGGCGTCACAAAGCCTGATGCGAAACAGGACAATGGACTACCCGCTGGTATTCCACCTTCGCTTGTGGGCCCACGGAGAACATTGCCTCAGCAAGCTGGCACGGCATCCGATTCGAATGGTGTTAGACGAGAAGCGCAGGCCAAGACTGCCGACGCTGTCGACCATGATGGCGAGACTGGCACAGAAACGATGATAAAGTATCTAACTCTAGGTGTATATGGCTCTAAATGGGGCATTCCCTTCAATAGACCGCCCGTATCCGGACAGACATCAGACCCTCGGGGAAAAGTCGATTCAGATCTCGGTTCGCAGGATGAAGTCGCCGGGCAGCTTAAGAAACCGCCTGGACAATTTTTGATTGGGTTTCGAGGTGAGCTTGAGGGCGAACTAGATGAAGATGTAGAGGCAGAAAGCGGCTCTGAGCTCGAAGATCGTCTTGACGAGCAAAAGCAAAATAGCAGGACGATGATAAGGACGCTGCACGTCGAACGAGTCAAGCCTGCAGCTCTGCAATCGGATAGCAAGTCGGTAATTGACGGTACGTCCACTATCTAATTCAACAAATGTGCATGGGTCTCTCAAGGAGCCTAATTCAAGCATAGACTCAGTCATGGAACGCCGCCCTGACCGCCTCCGAGTGGTTGTATATCTGGTGAGAAAACGTTTCAAGACCCGTCAGTAATTGTACTAATGCTCCACCAGCGTCAGCCATTCCAATTCATATTCCTTTTCGAGCTGCAAACAGATGCGCTTGCAATACCTTCATTCTATCGCTCGGTTCATCACCAGCTAGGACCATTACAGCGGCCGCTTCTAACATCGACTTCGCCGAAGAACGTATCTGAGCGCCTTTCGGAGGCCTCACTACCCAAGAGTACTGCCTCTACAAAGAGCTCCCAGCCGATTTGTGATTTAGTGTTCGACCCTGGCAGACTCACGGTTCACACGACAATTCCCCCAATTCCCGAGCCAGGGATTGCTTCTGCGGAAGGTCTCGAGAAGCCTGGTGCGCCATGGAATCGCGTAGAGGCGCTGAACGTACATTCACAGATCCTCAATACATATGCCTCAACCCGTCGACGACCGTCAGAACTCGAAAGGACGTGCAAGACTAGCCGTGGCTGGTGGGTAGTATGGATGCGGCTACCTCACGCCATGGAATCTCGGGACACGAGCCTTTACCGCGAAGCCATACTCATACGAAAGGCTAGCGATTACACTCCGCCAGCGGCGGGCAAAGCGAGCGGAAGGTTTGGCAGAGACGTGAGCGGGTCCAGCGTCAGTGGGAGCTGGGGCCCTGGAAAGTTGGCCGAAGGCATCGGCATCGACGCTAGACAATACATCGAAGGGCTTTTGAGCCTGAATCGCTGAGGTGAAGACACTTACGTGGAGTAGGTACTTGTGCAACCTCGGACTCGAGTAGGCTGTGCGCATCGTCTCAGGTTGATCTCTTGGACAAGCAGGCAACCAAGGCGTCCTCCAGGCAGGAACCCACTTCAGGATGCAGCACAGTACCTTGACGATTCGTAGACTTCACGGAATGCCTAGGTATTGGGTATGGCAGATTCTTGCAGACGGGAGATGAGTGGAGTATCTGACTATCGGTGCAGGTGCGAGGGGCATTCACTTTAGCTTTCTATTGAGTCTGAGATTTGGCGAGTTTTTGGCGATGTTGTTGACTTTGACAGCCCATGGCACTAGATCTTTAATATTCTTGGCTCAAATCCAATCTCGATGACACATAGTTGTCATACAGCGGGCATGGGGCCAGGGAAAGAAGATGGCGTAGGCGGGTCCTCTGTGTTCAAGAAGGAGCAACAGCAGGGGTGCAGGCAGCTGAAGAGCATGCTAGCTGAAACACTTCAGGAGGGTTTCTCCACCTCACGCATTATGCAAAGTGTTCACTGCAATGTGGCATGCGAGCGTGAAAGAGGCACAGAGTGCCGAGGTGAGATGTGGTAAAATCCGCAGCTCGAGGGTTGTGATGGATGGGGAGGATCAGAGGTCTGTAACAAGCTAGCAGCGGTGCGAGCTGAATTGTGGTCCATCAATGTTTTCGCGGAGGTGTTGTTCGGCGAACGAAGAAAGCAAATGTTGGAGATGGATGGTACGTCAGCTACCACGATCTCAGGTCCAGACTTTGTTTGCTCTTTCCTGTGAACGAATTACAATGGCACATAGCCACCAGTCCGAAGGAGCGACCTGTGCTGGCAGTCTGCTGGCAGTCAGATACTGCCGTGTTGTTGGTCAGATGCTCTGTATCATCTTCCGCCACGATCCGGGCCGGCACGGTTGAGCCCCTGAAACGAAGGATGTACTTCGTACAAGTACCCCTAACACCTTCCCCTTCTTCCCTTTCTTTCGCACCGCCGTCCTCACTCTCTTGCAATCAAGCTGTGCTTTAGGCAAGACCTTCAATTGCCACTTACTCTCCTTTGACGCGGCTCCTAGAGACCAGCTTTCATTCTTTTCCAGCTTGATCGCATTCCTTTCCCACGTGCCGGCACCTACCATCTATCCGACCATCTAGCAATCGAAACACGAGAAACGACCCAACCACAACTTCAGACTACAGCATTCAAGAAACCTCCATCCTCAGTTTACGAGCGCCCACACAGACAAGATGAAGACTGCAGGCATTGTCGCCCTCTCTTCCTTCCTCGTCATCGTATCAGCAACCCCATTGGCCAAGCGCGCCTTGGTCATCGACACTGTGACCGAGGAATTCACCATGACCGTGGACACCACAGCCACTGTCTGGGTGAAGCCTACAGAGGCTACGGCCGCTCCACAAGAGAATTACCAAGCATCGGCATCGAAGCACGGCTATTCCCATCAACACTTCCACACTCATGTCCCAGCTGCCCCATCCTATCAGGCACCCGCACCTCAGGCTCCAAAAGCAGAAGCGCCAGCACCCGTCTATCAAGCTCCTCAAGCTGCCTCTTCTGCGCCCGTTGTGCCAGCTCCAGCACTTGCGGCTCCCGCTCCTGTCGTTCCAGCTCCAGCACCTGTGGCACCTGCACCTGTGCCTGCTTATACAGCCCCTCAGCAGTCTTCATCCACAAACAATCCAGCCCCAGCCCCGTCCCCGTCCCCGTCCCCGTCCCCGTCCCCGTCCCCGTCCCCGTCCCCGTCCCCGTCCCCGTCCCCGTCTCCATCTCCGTCCCCAGCCCCAGCCCCAGCCCCGGCCCCTGCACCCGCTTCCCAGCCTGTTCCTGTCGTTCCAGCTGCCCCAGCCTCGTCGCCTGCTACCCAGGTCGCTTCGTCCGGTACTAGTTCGTCTGGGGGCCAGTGCGGCACTGTTGGAGGGAAGTGTTCTGGTGACATTACTTATTACACTGCCGGGCTTGGCGCGTGCGGATGGACCAATGACGGTAGCTCAGAAGACGTTTTCGCGCTCGCTCACGGTATGTCACAAACGCTTACGATTCGAATGAATAGTGGATCTGACTCTGTGACTAGGCATGATGGGCGAGCAATCGAATGGCAATCCTTTTTGCGGCCGCATGGCAACTATTAAAGTGGCAGGCAAGGCGCCCATAACGGCCAAGCTTGTCGACAAATGCATGGGCTGTGTAAGTGCAACCTCAGCGAGTACACTCGTATAGATTGATTTGAGTGCTAACACGGTTTGACAGGAGGGACAATCCATTGACCTATCAAACCACCTCTTCGATCAGCTCTGCGATGAGAGCAAGGGCCGTCTCCACGATATAGAGTGGTCTTTCACCTCTTAATCGAGTGACAAATATTGGCGTCCTCCCAATGGAGACCCATTGCAGGTGTTGGATATGACGAATGGGGGTGCCGCGCATCCGTACGACCGAGCCATTGCTGTAGATACTCGTCAGCTACGAACATGGAATTGTATCTCGTTTTGCATGCCCGACCGTGCAACAGGCCATGAGATCCGGTGACTGCTCTCCCCTATTATCACATGCATGGTTGTTGAATACTTCCGTTCTTTCATATGCTACCTGTGTCCCATAGTCTTCAATAAGATGTAGAGACCCGTGATGTCGAAAACACCACGATTCTCAGTTCCAGCAACGGCATTGACCAGGAATATGGTTTTGGGTTATCATGGACAGCGTCTCAGTCATGGTTACGTTTACCCATCGCACTAAACGTTGTCCCAGTATCACGAAAATAATCATAGACCTCATCAATCAGAGCGACGGACCACAGATATTGCTATAATACTCTTGAACTCAATGGTATAATCACTACAACCATTGTCTCTCCTCAACCTCTCCTCAACCATACCCGAAACCAGCACCACAACTCTCACGTAACTCAGGACAGCATTTGATGGGGCCAAACCACCCAACAACATAACGTCTTGACTCCACCGCTTCCCTCTTCCGAGCGTTCACGTCGAGCTCCTGGCAGTAGGCCTCCACCGCTCGTCCGTTCTCGCGCTAGCGGCCGTTACTACGGTGCCAAAAGCCTTCCTCACAGTCACGACGTGGATGGTGATAGTTCTAGTAAGCGGTGTGGATCGATTTCCAACCACTCTTTCAAAATTGTTTCGTTGAGTTGATCACAGCGCTTGATGTAGGCTTGGGATATGTGTTAGAATCAATGACAGTAATGTCCATGTTGCCAATGGCTTTGCAGGGTGTTGATTCGGGCGCTGGTATCTCGTGGTATAATCAAGTGGGAGTCATTCGAAGAACGGTAGCCGGGGCTTTGCTGAATGTTGCAGTCGGTATGCGACCAGAGTAGTTGTCCTTGTGGAAAGCCAGCTTACGTCGCGAATGATTGTAGCGAATTAGGACCGAGCTATGTCCGTGGCGCGAGCTAGAGCCGAAGAGGGGCTCAACGTCTGGAGGTTCATGCAGCTGCACAGCGTCAGGCAGACACAAAGTTAATTGGACCTCTCGTAAGCGATTGCAACCCTCCTACTAGAGTCTTGCGTGTGCTTCCCACGTTGTCGCGTTATCTATGCTGTTGTAGCTTTCTACAAAGAAGCGCTCTGCCTTTTCTCTACCAACAATCAAACACCGTAGAGTGGCATATAAGTGCGCTGCTTCTCTTTTCTGTGCTGACTCGACAATTTCCTTTCTTAGGGACTGGCAGTTACCTTTATCGCACATCATGGATAACGAAGCTCCTCCGCCATACGCTCCCTTTGACCCTCACACAGTGGCGCCGTCAATTACTAGCTCCGCCTCCATCTCAGAATCACCGATCCAACCCAGTCTTCGGGGTGGATATGTGCGCCGTAACGACGTAATCAGTGAACCAACTTTCGCGTCTGCCGCAGGCTACTTTGAAGAGAGACAGAGCACAATACAACGGCCCGACTTCGTTCTTCGGCATTCTTTGAATTTGTTTCCTGGAATTACCAGGAGCGACCTGCCCTTTCCACAGCCAGAAAATCGTTATCGAGCAAGAGACGTCTCGGATGTCGATTGGCATACTTTCACGAACTACCTTGTTCCAATAGCCTACGAAGATACCAATAAGGCTACGCATTCTGCTACGAAAGAAAGCGCTGAACAGCAAGAGACATACACTGCTGTGGTTGCAGAATGGAATGAGAGATTCTTTGGCCACCGAGGAATTTGCCTTCACTACGAACCCGCTTCGTTACCCTCTTCCTCTAGAGCGCTCCCTCTCCGATCAATACCTTCCGACGCGCCACCAATTTACAGTCATCCACAGCACGGCGGAGCATCCCACGGTGACCATCGTGATGAAAGAAGGCGATCTCACCGAATATCCCCTTCCATATCTCGCTCGTCCTCGACCTCTTCGAGCTCCTCTTCGTCCTCCTCGTCTTCAGAAGAATCAATCGCCTCTATCGCCTCCCGCGATCTCGATGGTCTTACTAAAACTCAAGTTCTGCAACCTCTCAATAGCTTCCGTCAGAACGCCAGGGTCAACCTAGCCGCCGCTGTCGCTCAGCTGCATGCAGAGCTCCGTTCTCAACCTCGATTTCAGGGCAATGACTATAGTCGTAGAGAAGCTAAGCGTCAAAGACAGGGATTGCACCGAGAGATCAAAAGCGAGATCAGAGCTTTGAAGCACTCCAGGCGTGATGCGAAGCGCGCTTGGAAGCAAGAGAGAAGAGCGGCGAAGAGGGAGCGCAAACAAGCAAAGGATCGATTGAAGCGAGAAAACAAGGCATCGTGGAGGGAGGAGAAGCAGAAGTACAAAGCTGTGAAAAGAGAGGCGAAGCAGGAGGGGAAGATGGAAAGGAAAGCGAAGAAGACGGAGAGAAAGTCAGGTGACAGGTTTGGAAGAGCGGAGAACCCGCCAACGGCCTTCTCGGCTTCCAGGGCCAGCAGACGGGTGTACTTCCTGGAGAAGGATCAGGAATGAGAGCTCGGAGAGTGGTGATTGAAAAGGTGGGAGATGATAACTGATATCAGCGCTGACCGTGACTCTATATATGTTACATGCACCCCGAACTTAAGATTGCTAATCACCATTTCAGACCAGGAAAGGGAGCAGGGCCGCTTAAGAGGGAGCATCGAGGGAGCAGGGGGAACACTAAAGCGCACTAAAGGAGGAGCCCGTAACACCTCCTTTAAGATACATTTAAAAAATTCGAAACTTTAAACAGTATCAAGAACTCAGTAACAGATGAGGCAACACACAGAAGCCGGAGTTGGCTGCTTAGTACCTAGCTATAGATAGCTGCTCAAGAGAAAATTATATATCCGCCAAGCCTACTGCCTAAGCTTAGCCTCCACCTGCCAACCGCTTATATACAGTAGCTGTCTCTGCTCCGTAAGTTTATAAATTATAATTAGCATTTTTCGTAATCTCCCTGTGGAATGGCCGGGGTAGCTCAATCGGTAGAGCGTGTGGCTCTTACAAAAGTCAACCTCAAGGTCGCGGGTTCGAGCCCCGCCTTCGGCTGTTATGTTTTCGGTATTTTTTTCCGCTTTTGGGTAGGAGGTCGGGAGTTATATGCTGCATATTTCGTGAGGTCGGAGTCTGTTTGTAGAGTTAGGGTTTTCTTGTGTGTCTTTAACACAGTGGAACAAAATTTCACGCCAAGACGCTAAAACAGGCGAACTCCCGAACCAGAATTAATTGAGATAGACGTAGAGCGACAAAGACTAACTTTGCCGGAAATCACGTCTCAGTACGGATCTTTACAGCGAAGGTAAACTCGGTTTGCCGATTTTGGGTCATCTAGCACCCTGTAGTCCCTAAATGTCTTCACTTGGCATGACCAAGACTTTTACTGTAAAGCTCTGTACGGAGCTCTACACCAAAGGTCTCCCCTCTCCATATATTCAAATCGCATCGTAACACCGCATGGGATAGTTATTCAAGCTTGGAACGATAGACTAGAACAGCAGATGGCAAACTCGTGGACTAGAACGACAGATGAAGCTCCTGCTCCGCTTCTGAGTGAAATTCTCAGAATGATCTAAGGTGTGGAATAAATGCGGGTAGATGCATCTGTTTGCTATTTCTTTGTTCGTCGATGTTGCTTCTTGCGAGTTTCTATCATCATTATAGGCCGGGTTCGGTATTCAATGGCGTCCGATAACGAGGAAGACCACATCGACATGAGTCGGCATCAACAGCTTGGGGGGGCGGCAGTCGAGCTGGTGGAAGTGGAAGTCATTGAGGAAGCGGAAGTCAAGCAATTGTGGGAGACATGCAAGGGTTATCTACAGCACTTCAACTCAATCGAGAGTTTCTTCGTGGTCGTCATTCGTGTACTCCTTACCATGGACCACTTGATCCCGAGACAGCTGATCTTCTTGATGGTCTACATCGACTTCACGACTTCGGCTTCCTCACTATTCAAAGCCAGCCTAGCCAGCATGATGGGCCATTCTTCGTTGTTGAGCCCACCCGGTGTTACTCTGATAATCAAGCCCTCGTGGGATTCACGAATCGTGTGACAAGCTTTCTCGATCTCGTTGGGCATCTGGAATGAAAGCTCTCTCTAGAACCTGAGAAACTGGAAGATCCAGTGAACGATTTATATCGAACCGAAGACTACTCGACCAAATCGAAATATGTACAACCGGACTAGAGAGGATGGCAAGTAAAATTGCACGACTTTAAGTAAGTGCAATTCTTCCGGTGTGAACTTCTTCAAGAGCATTGGTTAATCGAGTGCAGGCTTCGATTGCACTTGTAGTTGGCCGGGCAGAGCATTCTCATGGCGGATTCCTCACAGAGCTACACGGAATCACTCAGGACAAGTTGCAGTCGTTGATCGACTCAGAATTAGCAAACACACGTCCTTCCATGCCATCCACTCGCCATCCGCCATGGAACTCGACCTCATTTACTCCGATGAGTCATCCTTGATGAGATCCCCTCGTTTGTGAGATTCGATTTTCTGTCTCAAATGCTTAATAGACTTGGTTAAGTCGCAGCGAATAGTTAACTCTTGATCGACCCACTCGTGTTGTGGGAAGAGATCTTCTGTTGTGAGTTCAAATACTGGATTCGTGGATTCAAAATTGGGGTAGATCTCAAGCTCATCGATAAGTGGCTTATAAGTAGTAATAAAGCCCTCGGGATGCTTCTCCGTTGGACGACTATGGCGTTGAGCTTTCCAGATCCATAGTCGTGTTGTACATTCAGGTTTGGGGTCAATCTTGAGTATTACGACAATGCTTATACGCCCGTGCGCGCTCTCGACATACTCTCTGCCTTTGACAATAACATCCAATTCCGTTTGTGTATTTGCCACTTCAATAATAAGAAATGGTTGTTGGTTTTGTTTCAAGGTGGAGCACTCGGCTTGGAGACATCCGTCTGTTCGAACCGTTTTGTCATCTATATCGGCAAATGTCAAGCGAACATCTATCGAGATCAGCTATGATCAAACTTGAACATCTGTGGGAGAATATTGCTGTACTTTTTGCTCCTTGTTGAGTAATTTGCACTTCATGATTCTTATATTCGCGGGACCACCTCCATAAGAAATAGTTGATATCTGCTAGTATGCAGAGCGCAGCCTGATTGTGGATTGGCTTGGGTGCTCCCATTTCCACTGCGATTGCGGATCGTTTCGATAAATCTGGGAGACGCCTAGCATAAACAAAGCGAATCTTTGCACCACAAGCTCGCGAAGAGACAATATGTTTCCGAAGAGTTCTGTAATCGGAGTGTGAGGCCGGTATAAGGAAGCAGTCTTTATCGATAAAATAAGGCCAAGAATCTTTCCTTTGGCAACACTTAGCTTTATTCAACTGTGCGTCGATAATAATTACTACTCGCCCTGATCAGGCAATGCGATAGACAGGGAAGTGCGACAGATGCCGAGCTCCAGATCTTATTGGAGTGCTCTAGAGCTTGTTGAGACCTAGCTCTAGACGTCTGTCGCATTGCCTAATCAAGGCAAGTAGAGAGACTTACTGTACCATTGATAACGAATTGCCGAACATACTCAGCCAAGTAGCATCGATAATCTTGAGTATTGCTTGGCGTGATAGTCGTTGAGATCGTAAAGGTTTCGTGACACGCTCGGGATGCTTTGGGATACGCTCTGGGTGGTCCAACGTTGGCGACTCTCTTGATGAAAAAGAGTCTTCCATTGTGCAGATAATCGATCCTGATATTATGAATTTATGGGAACATTGCGCTGAGCGCGTTTAGAAAGTTCAAGCTGCGCGGAAACGTTCCGCATTTTCTTGTAACACTAAAGTAAAGACAACTACTGAAAGAATCATTAATAGGCTATTTTGGTATGTGCATAAGTAAGGCAGCCTCCTTTTCTAGCGATGTGTTGTAACCTTATCTACTCTTAGGTGGCTTGTTGTCGCCCCTATTGCAAGCCAGCTTAGAAAATTCAATGGTTTGTATCCGCACTTACGCGCTATATTGCAGCAGGTAGACCTCTCTCCCGATTATCTGCTTCGGAAGTCGGTAGTCGATTTTTGTGGAGGCTAAAGACGGAAAATATCATCCAGAATCTTGGCACGAAACCAAAACAGCGAGCAGTTGTCGACTTTCTCGTACCTACAGACGGAAGCATTTCAATCGATCGTCTCCAACAATTTTGCCATCTATTGATCGGACATCCAGATCTTGTCGTAAAAATTGATGACGCCCTTTACGTCTTCTTCAAATACAACCATCCTTTGATCGAAAGCCCAAATGTGACTCTTGTGCGAGAGAGCTTGATGCTAGAAGGTTTATCTTTAACGCCGTGGATACCATGGTCCGGAATCACGATCGAATCACATCAAGCAGAGACGAAGGAATTCCTGCCGCATATTGTAGAGCTGGTGCAGTCTCTGGAGAGCGAGGTTGCAGCGCTGTCGTGGAACATGGATGTTGATTATCAAGCCGTGATTGTGGAGATTGCTGTGTCGGCAGGCATTCAGGACATTTCTTTTGAGTCGTAGATCTGGCAGTAGAAATTTTTCAATGGCAGATCTCTCGCACATTCCTTTTGATTTGATATGCTCGAACAACAAAGTGCGGGCTGCTCCTCTTACTGCGTGTCTTCTCGAATAGAACATCGTCCTGTAATATATACGTAAGTATCGACTGATCAGATCAACAATCGAAGTCTCCAAATCCTAAACCAAGTTATCCTGTAGAGTTATTAAAAGTAATCAGAATGTAGTGCACAAGAGATACCCATACAGCACGACTTCTGGCTCGAACAGGCATCGTGCTTACGAAGACAAACCAAGCTTTCGAAGAAGAGGAGTCTATTTGTATTAAATTATAGTATACCCTAGGTCACCACAAGTACGAAACGCAACGAATTCTAGAAAAAACACAAGGCCAAGAAGCAGTTCCACACAATTTCTGACCCAACTAGGTAGCCCACAGGTTTGGTTTATTTGGGGCTTCAGCAGCAATGGCGGAGTTCAATCTGATTCGCAATGCTGGATCGTCGACAGGGGCTTGATTTTTGCTTCGGGATGTTCTTTGTTGCTTTTGAGCCGTGTGCAGTGGAGATAGAGGCTCTGTAGTTGACTAACGAGGCTTCTCTTGAGGTCGATTTTGAGATCGGTGAGCATAAGCGGGGGTGGGAGGGACCAGTAATGTGGAGTTTTGCGATTGCACAGCTATCCTTGATGGCTTCCTCACTGCTGGTCCTTGATCATAAATTTCAGCCTTATCTTGGGGCATTCTCTGCGGTTCAGGACTTGACGTGTTGTGCTTTAGTGAACACGATGCCTAACCTTGCGTTGAAGCAATCAGAGTGCAGTGTTTAGCGAAGAAGTGGCCGAGAGACGATCTATTAGTTGCCAGATGAGAGGATATCTTTGGTGCGACATTGGGAGCAGTGTTTGCGTCGTGGACGCCCATAGATTGCATATCATGGGCTAGATCTTATGGGTCGACCAAGACCTGGTCTGGAGTAGGCGAGAGAGCCCACAGAGAGGGATCCATCGTATGTGGTTTAAGCGACTTCGCAACCGATGGTGGAATTGAGCTATTTATCGAGAATTCTCGCATTTTCGGTAAAGTTATTTCCCTTTGTTCCTCGAATACCTCTTTCTTTCGATCAAAGAAGCGATTGTTGGTTTTGGTGACCTATAGCAACGTTGAGAATGAATAGATTAGCTCTCGGAACGATTGTCCAACAGAGTGGCAAGAAGAACAAAATGTATTGACGACTTCACGACGGGCCGGATGACCAATCAAAGCCCATAGCTGAAAGGCAAACTGTCAAAGCATTTGTCTTGCTCGATCAAGAAAACCAGCAGGAGGGTTCGGGTAAGACCCCGACAAGTGCACCATGCTATCGTGTGGGATAGATCTAAGATAAAAATGAAAACGCACCTGATCATCCACGTCGCTATCACACGAAGGGGCCGCAGACCTTACATTCACCATGTCATCGGAGGAGTTTGACACGATTGATGAAGCTCGAGTGTTCGGATAATTCGCCCACCTCACTGCTTTGGCCAAACCTTTGTGCTTTCTTTGTAATGTTCCAACTGCTCTCGGGCTGTGAGCGCTGCTATTTCGCTCTTTCAAGCGAACTTGATGCTCCATTATTTGATTTTCTCTTTTTAAAGCCTCCGTCTGAGCTTTCGCTTGCGACTCCACCTCAAACATTTGACGTCTCAAGAGCTCATTCTCTTTTTTTTAGAGCTCTGAAGTCTGCTTGTGTCGCTGGAACAGCTATTGCGTCGACAGGTGTCTGGGGAGCCGGATAATGTTCTGGCGGGTCCTGCGGAGTAAGGAACGAAGCGTTTGCAGCTGGTGCTCGCAATGTATGTCTTTGATTTCGGTTCTTCTGAGATTTTGACTGTTTGGTGGATGAGGGTTCCCATCCTTGTCTTAGTTCTTCAATGGTGTGGGCCTCATTTGCTCCTGGGTACTAATTCGAAGGTGACGTACTCGATATATCTAGTGCCGATGGGGCTTGTAGAGTAGTCCGGGCTTCCCTTTGCGACTGGAGAGCGGTAAATGAAACCCTCGGTGCCGCGGTCTGGATCCTATTTGAGGCCGGCACTGCTGGATATCTGCCGTGGCCATGGACAGGAAACCCTGTTTTCAATTGAGGTGCTTCTGGAATCGAGGGACTCGAATTGTGCGGGTATGATTGTTCATGAGGACGGTTCTGGCCGATGGAGTGCGAGCTTGCATGACTATTCGTCGGTCCCGATCCTGGATCGTGTTGAATCGAAGACGTGCTATACTTGCGAATTGAATTCCTGCGTCGAGGCGAGAGTGATTTATCAGGGAAAGCATATGGGTGGTGCTGACGCCCAAATTCCGCCTGGCGAGAAGGGTCCCATGGGAGTCGTGGATCTTGATGCTGGTATATCTGATGGTCTTGTGAAGACGAATCAAATCGGTATTGGGTCTGACCATGGGGCAGGTCATAACTTTGGGGGGGCTGAGGCTGGGACCGGGCCTGAGTCGGATATTGATACTGAGGAGCAGATGGAAACTGTGGAGGCTGGTTGAACGAATGTTGGGCTTGACCTTTGGGTGGTTCATACCTTTGCGGTTGGGGCTGGTATTGGGCGTGGGTAGGACGTTGATGCTGAGGAGCAGATGGGAATTGTGGATGGCCTGCGGGTTTAATGGAAGATAGGAAGTTTGGAGGGCCCGCCGATTTGATGTAAGATAGGAATTGTGGATGGCACTCGGATTTGATGGGATGTTGCGATTGCCGATAATCTTGACTTAGTGGCTGGGACTGGGAATCATGTTGAGACTCTGGAGGTTGCTGAGATTTATAAGGCTCCTGGTCCACTTTGGGTTCGATCTCCACATCCACTGGTTTGTGATTCCAGCAGTAACGCTCAGGAAGAAAGACCTTCTTCACGCATGGTATTTGTTTCTTCCCGACGAGTCGGATCCCGTGGCATTGTACTCTTGCAGGTTTGTCGGAGAAGGCGTTCGTAGATTTGTCGATCGGCTTGTGGTCCTAGCAGTAAATTTTTGGGAGAAGAAGTTTTCTCTTGCATGGTATTCTTTGGTTTCCCACCACCCTAATTCCTTGGCATTGTACTTTCAGAGGGTTGGGGCTCGTGAGTATTGCATCGAAGCCCATCTTGACGTGGTAGATTATTGACGGGCAGCGAAAAGGGCTGGGGAACATTGGCGGTATATAACCTGATCGATGGCCCAAGGCAATCGCGCTTTTCAAGGTATAACGATTGGAGTAAGGTCTGTCTCGGGTACCTGAGTCTCTGCAAGGGACCCGGCATCCTCACCTCCTTTTTCTTACTGTCTTTGCTCCTCAACACTTTTTCTTTCTTCTCGACAGCAAATATGACTCTACGATTGACCCAGGAGCGATTGCCGGCCACGCGCGCCAGAAACATGGAGCTGCGAGATCTTTTGAGGCAAATAGAGGGAACATCAAGGCCTAGAGGTCGATCTCGTGCTTTAAGGGATTAGTCGAAGCATGCCTTAGTAAGTGTTATTACTATAGTGATCGGGTGACAAGACTGACAACATGTACTAGGAGTATGTTTTGCATCGTTCCTCTCCTGCAACCTCTCTTCTCAATCGACGTCGTCGAGCTTCTCTGCCGACAACATCTCGCAGTCGTAGTCGCCCTCATTCGTTAGTTAGTAGCTCTTCTTATCGAACATCGATCAGCTACTTAGAGAGATTCGACGAAGATTAGAGTTCTATCGAATACTACAAGAGAAGTAGAAAACAGACCCGAGAATTAACGCGACGATCTCGATTCGTCAGTGTTGCAGCGCCTAGCACCAAGAATCAATATTTAGTCGACTTGGAATTTCGTAAGAATTCTCGCTTGCAGAAAGATCGAAGTGCTCGCTTTGTTGTGAAGGATGGGTTTCGGACCAGTGAATCAACCAGATTAAACTCTCAGTTGGCACAAGAGCATCAGTATCGAGGAACAACTACAGGTGTCTTGGCAGCTCTATTTCTGGCTCGTCGGGCGCAAGACTGCATTGACATTATCGTTGGTTTGGGAAGACTTATCAGCAAAGGTTATTGAGGCATATCTCTTGTGGCTAGCTTCTTCCTGAATTACCTTTTCCTGCCCTTGGTAGTTCTTCTCACGATATTGGCTGTGTCTCTTACGGTATTTTCGGTTACGCATCGTCTCCTTTGCTGGTATCCTCCGATCGCGGAGGTTATCGGAAGTACTTGCGATACATGGAGCACACCTCCGCCAACATCGAGACCCATGACTGAGTTGTCGACACCCCTCGATCAAAGCAGTGATCATCTGAAGCATCTGCTAAGCAACGAATACTTCGAAACTTTGCCCTTGGCTTTGGCGACCAATGGTCGATCGATGCGACAGCTGAGTATCATTGTGGAGTACAATCAGTCTGTCATTCCCTCCAAAAGTCTAGCAACAACAAAGATGCGTCAATACGTCGAAGACTGCGACCAGAAGAGTGAGAATATTATAGAGCTCTGGTCAGCATTGTCTATCACCATAACCACCATCTTGTCGAAACGTCAAATTCTGATTCGAAAACTCAGAGCTAGTCACGAGAATAAAGCTGCAATTGGATGAGCACACTTTTTGCTAAATGACCCGGAGACGGCGTTTGCAATCGTCAACACATATCTAGGATATCCACGGCCATCACCGATAGAAACTCGATGTCTAAATGGGGAGAACGAACGTGTTCAGCTATTTGATCTTTTCTTGACACGATGAGGGAAATTGCTTGAGCAACTTGCAGATCACGTTAGCCGCAACTTTGTGGATTTTGCCAAGATGAACCTCGCAGTATACGAGATTGAAGAAATCCTTCAGATGGATTTTCGCGAAGTCAGCTCGAGCCGTGATGTCGTCGGCTCGAGGAAAAGGATTGCGGGGGACATAGTTGATTTCTTTCCTTTGAGTTATCGATAAGATATTTATTGGTGAGATTTGTTTTGCGATGGAGCTTGTGTGAGTTTGTAACTCTTGAGGAACTTACTGACTTGTATCTGAGCTGCGACATGAAGAATATGTAGGCTGCGTTGGGTTGAGTATTAAAAGAGCAACGAATATAGATTTTTATGTGTCCTGAGTTAGTAGGTGTCCTGGATCGAGATAGAGGAGGACGGAGAAAAGGCAATAGACAGGTTGCGCAACTTTATTCAATACGATTATTCAATTGGTTTGCGAAGGCTAGTGGGGTCTAGGACCGCTAGCCCGCCCGCGCTATATCAGATCGGGTAATATGGATTGCAATCTAATAATTATTGTATTTGATAAATTTTTGTTCTCTTCTATTAATAATGTGTATCTTCAATCTCTTCTACTCTATTTAGCATGTCTTAATTAACTCAATTGACTTAATTGATCGACAACAATCGAAATATATATATAGCTATTGCTTTTGCTCCTGTTATTGTTGTTATTTTAAGTTAATATCTTATCGACGATTCTCGATATCTATATATTAAATTAGTAGAGTATAAAAGATTTAAATTTGATTTAAATCGAATTTTCTCTAAATATTTTTGTCGTATAATGCAATTTAATAAAAAGAAAATTCGATTGCTTGTTAATTATTTTGTTATCGATATTATCGAGTAAAACAATTGTATTAAATTATTTTTCAAACTTTCTCTATGTTGTTTTTTATACAAATTATTCTATTCTTGTTAGCTATTTAAATTAACAAAACAATTTAATTGTTCTCTTTTCTATCTCTTTTGCGTTCTCAACAATCTTCTTAAATATCTCGAAATTCAATACAGCAATATATTTCGATAGTATTCAACGCTTATCTATATACGCATTAGAAGATACGTTAAAGCAATAAAAAAAGTAGAAAAGATTAGAGACAAGAGCACTACATTCGCATTTGGTAAATCCTAACTTTAGTTCTAGATGTACATAGATTTGCTATAACAAAAGTCGCAATTTTGTGTTACTAATATCTTGACTTCGTGCGAGATCAAGATCTAATTTGATGAATCTTGCACTACTTGCGAGAATCTAGAAGTTCAAGCCAAGCTTCGCGAGAGACGATCTTGATATCTCTCAACATTGCGCTCGTAAATGCGCTCGTTCTATATAACAATTATAATTTGCCTGCGTGAAATGCGTACACGTTCTCTTGATTTATTAGATTCGTCTCAAAAGTAAAGTTTGCTCAAATCGACAAAATCTAACGTTTAAATCGAAAAACGTAATAGTTTGACGCAATTGTGCAATTAGCGAGCAATTGCAAACGTTTGTGCGCACCGCAAACACTTGTGCGCATCGCAAACATTTGTGCGCATCGCAAACATCAAAATTTTACGCGTCAAAACATAGTCTAATTCGATTGAGATTTCGCAACTTTGTCGAACATAAAGAAAACAAAACAAGCTTTCTAAGTAGATTCTGCTTCGACAATACTAATTTGAGTACGTAGAATAGTTAGATCTATGAGATCTGCAGAATCTTGCCAATATCTTAATCTCTCTTAGCTCGATCTGTCTCTCGAAACGCGAATGTATATAGAAATTTATTGATAAAACTTTTTAGAAGTTTTGCAGATTAAATATAGAATAGAAATTCTATTACTCTAATGTTACAATTCTAGCTCGAAATATTATAATATATAATCTACAACGCAATATATAGTACGTACGATTATCTATATACTCGACAACTTAATAGACAAGCAATACTTAATATATTTAATAGCAAATTAAGCAAGCAATACTTAATATACTCGACAACAAGCTAAATAAGCAATACTTAATATACTTGACAACAAAACTAATAAACAAGAAAAATCTTCTTAATATATAGATCTTCGAATAAAACTCTTTTATAGATTGTATTTAATTTATCTTAAGTTGTAACTTATTGTTACAACTATAAAATTGCAATTTCTTGTTATTAAGTAATTGCTTGTATTATCTAAAGATGTCTACAAATATTCTTAAAATATAAATCTTTTTCTAATATTTTTTGTAAAAGTATTAGCGTAATATTTTGAATACTTTAAGAATGTCTATATTAGATTAACGTGTCTTTATTTCGAGCATTAGCTTATCAATATTATGTCGATCTATATTTAATAAAGACAATAAAATAAGAATTAATAAGTCTAATATCCATTATAAAGATTGTATTGATCTAAAGAACTAATTTATATAGATAGATATCTATTTTATTTTCTATTCTGTTTTAGCAAATTAGAAAACAATTTTTATATTAATATTTCTTAAAGAAAAAATTTAGTATTAACTTAAGTCAAGTTTACGCAACTATCTAAAAAAACAATAACAAAAATTTCTAATTAATATTTATAAATTTCAACAATTTCGAAAAAAGAACTTTAAGGAATCTTCGAAATCTTTAATAAAAAGTAAATTGCAAAAAAATAGTTTAGTATCTAATTTAGCAAATCTTAGCAACAAATTATGCAATCAAATTTCAGAAGTATATCAATTTAATCGAGTAAAACAATATTGCTTTTATAACAATATTTCGACAAAATTTTAAGAATAATTTTAAAAACAAAATTATATATAATAACAAAAGTATTAGAGATATATTCGATCTTATTAAAGTAATTATCGATCTCGACAACAAACTATACAAAAGAACTATAGAAAAGTAATATAATTAATTTCGAAAAAAAGTAAAAACTTTTTTTGAATTAGCAATCGAATATTATTAGAGAGAATTTTGTTTCAATTAAAAGTATAGTAATTTAGACTATTATAAATCTGTATTTATAGAATTGAATTTTATTCAACAATATAGAGAAAAGAACTTTAGAAAAAAGCAAAATAACAAATCTTAAAAAATATACTATTTATATAACAAATCGAATTACTTTGCAAAAGATTGTTGTTTAAAGAACTTAATAATTCTACAACAAATTAATTTTATATTAAAAGAGATATTTAATAATTAAAATAATATCAAAAAACAAATTAATATAGAGTCGAATATTTTCGAAATTAAATCGAACAACAACTATTATCTAATAGAAAACTTAAATCAATTGTAAAAAATTCTAGATAAAATATTATTAGACAAGATATTTGTATTTATATAGAAAATTAATTAAGTAATTCAAAAAACTATTAAGACAAAACAATTAAGAACTTTATATTTTATAATTTAGCAATCGACTTAGACAAAAAATATAACTAAAAGAATTTCTATAATTGCGCAAAAAATATTATAAATTATCTCGAGACTTTAACTAGTTTATCGAAAATTATAAATATGTGCAAGAAGAAACTAGAAAGCAATATTATTATAGAAAAGAATATTTTCGACAGAATTATAGAACAACTAAATCTTATTAAGATAGATACACAAATATTAATATTTAAGCGTAAAAATACTATTATTAGAGAAGCAAACAACTTATATGCAAATTTTAGTTAAATAGCTTGTTATAACAATTTATACTAAATTTATCTAGAGAACAAAAATAGAGTTAATTGATTTTCTAGAAAATCGAAATTAGTAATTTAGCAACAAAAGAAAATTTAACGCAAATAGACGCTCGAAACAGAAATCAAAGCAAAACAACCAAAAAAAAATTAATTTCTTGATAAAAAATATATTAAAGAAATATAATATATCAGTTTAGTAGCAGCAATTAAACTTAACAATATATATACAATATTTTATTTTATTAGTTAAAATTAATAGCTATCGATTTATTGCAATAGTCGATTCTAATATAATAGATAATTTTATAGTCAAAGTTCTTGTAAATAGAAAGAAGTACTTTATTTAGAAAAAGTCTAACATATACAATCTAGTAGTTGTAGATAGAAATCTATTATTTAACAAAAATAATAAAATAGATAAGAAAACAAAATTACTATCGATAGCTATTTAGCAATATTACAAGAAGTTAACTTTTAATATAATAAAAATAATTACTTACAATATTGTTCTAGAAATATCTTAATTAAAGCAACACAATTTGAAAGTTAATTAAAATATACAAGTATTTAGATTTGCGTAATATAATTATACAATTTATATTTGATCTATATATCGATAAACTAATTGCGTCGAATTGAATTATCGAGTTCGAATCGAGTATTTGATTTAAATCTTGACAATTCGTATTATCTTGATTCAAAAGTCTTAATAATTCGATTCCTAAAATTGAATTAACAATTCGAATTGATTTTTATACTTAAAATCGAAACTCAACTCAAAAAATCGACTTAAATTGTTAAGACTATTATTTTTAGTAAATTTTATTATTTTTAGTAACAATTAATTAATAATTTAATAGAAATAGTTAATCTATTTAAATTAATTAATAAAAATATTAGAAATTTCTTTTTATAAATGTATTACTACTAAGCACTATCTAGTAATTAATAAAAAATCTAAATTTAAACTTAATTTATACTATTTTTAGTATTCTTGACATTCTTGACAATTCGATTCAATTTCTAATATTGAAATCGAAAATCGAGTTGAGTCAAATTAAGTCGATTTCAAAATAATAGGAATCGAATTAAGTTTTAAGTCGATTTCTAATATTAGAATCGACAAGTCGAGTTAATTCCTAAAATTGAAATCGAAACTCGATCTAACAATCAATCTATATATCGATAACAATCAATAATAGATTAAAGATTAAATTAAAATTCGATTGCAAATAACAAACTTATGTTTTTGCAAAAAAAACAATCTAATTAAGTTCGACTTAATAAATATTAACAAGAATTAATCAAATTATAGAATTAGAATAAATAAAGAAGATCGCAAATTTTTTGAAAACTCTAAACTATCTAATAAAGCAAGAAAATTGCTAAAATATATATTACAAATATACAACAATTAAAAGTATCTATTTTAGAAAAAAATAACAACAAAGACTTTATCTAAGTATTAATTGTAAAATTATAAAATCAAACTTAAATTAGACAAACAATTTATATTTGAATCTATATATATTTTATTCGAGAAAAAGTTATTAATACTTCGCAAATATCTAATAGAAAATTAAGAAAAAAATTTATTAGAAAATTTCAATTATAGATAGAATATTCGATTCTTTTTGTATTTAAAAAAAAAATTCTTTATCTATATATTAATTATCGAAAGCTAAACAATATTACAATTAAAAATCGATATCTACTATTCAATGTTAGCAAATTTCAAAATTAATTATTCGAAACAAAATATTTTATCAAATTAAACTTACAAGAAACGTATAATTAAATTAGAATAAAAATAGAAAAAGAGTAAAAAATAGTTTTTCGCACACAATATAAACTATACAAATATATAATATATTGTTCGAATTTACAAACTTTTCGACAATATATTAGAAAATAATTAATAATGTATTATAGCAATATTTGAATTGATTTGTTATAGTATATTTGAACAATATTATAATTTACTCAAAAATCTTAAAGAAATATGTCGAATATATCTTTTAAATACTAGAATATCTAAGTTAGAAAAATCTACTTTTTAAATTAGAAAAATATAAATTCTATCGAAAAGAAATTGACTTTCTAGACTTTATTATTAAACAATATAAAATTCAAATAAATTTAGAGAAATTGCAAGCTATAAAAAATAGAAACTATCTATTAATATAAAGAAAATGCAAGTCTTTATAGAAATTTGTCAATTATAATCAAAAGTTTATTAAGAACTTCTCGACTATTACAATATTGTTAATCTATTTTACAAAAAAAAAAAAATTGTAAAAAAAAAAAAAAAAGCATTTTAAGAACTTAAGCTAAAATACTTAAAAAAATTAGTATTAAAAATATATATTAAAATCGATATATTAGATCTAGCTATAAATATATATTTTAGTCAAAAATACAAAAATATATAATATTTAATAGTATACTTCTCGAGAAAACTCTTGTTAGTCGAACAAAACTATAATATTTATAACAAAAAACTATTTGCTATTGTAATATTTCTAAAGTTATAAAAAATATATATTGAAAAATTATTAGAACTTACAATTCTTATAGACTATAAAAAATTTTTGTACTTTATTACAATTACATAGTTTAACAAAAAACAGAAACAATAATTAGAATAACATAAACAATATAAATTTAAAATATAATAAATTTTCGACAAAAATAATAGTAGAGCAAATACACTTAGTAGACAAAATAATTATATAAAAACAAAGAACTTCTTCAACTATAGTATATTTAAAATTAACAAAAATAGATTACTATTAGCTAATAAATATGAATTGAATATTATCTTATAAATATTTAGAGATAATATAGAGAAGTTTTCAATAGAAAAAGAAAAACTTCAAATATTTATCGACAAAATTAACAAATATATTAGAGAGCACTATAACAAACTACTACAAAAATATTTAGAAATAACAAAAACTCTTTAGCTTTTTGTAATAGAACAAAATCTAAATCAATTGCGTCAAAAGCACCTATAAGATGTTTGCGCGTTGCAAACACTCGCGAGAAGTAATATATATAGAAAGGTTACAATTATCTTCTCTCCCAAGAATCTCGTCTCGAGATTTAGGGTTATTGTAGGGTCTACCCAAGGTTACGTTAGGATTACCAAAAAATTCTTGATGTGTTGCGCACTTAGAGGTTACTTTGAAGACATAATGCTTAACACGTGCTTAGAGATCGTCGCGACGACATGACTTTTTTTGAGCGCATGTTATGTTGCTCACAACAATACACTTATGTCAACTCTCGTGTTATACGTAGGCGCGATCTCGTACTTATGACATTTGTAACATTCTTATCTATGCGACTTGACATGCCTAGAACTTGCGCTCACGATCGCTACTAATGAGACTAGAAGAAATCGATCAAGGTTTAGATGTGATGTTTTCGCATCAAGTCGAAGCACGCGCGTAAACACTATTGTAATAGGATAGAATTTAGACCAACTGCGCCAAAAGCATCTGCGAGGTGTTCGCGCGTTGCAAACACTCGCAGGAAGTAATATATATAGGAACATTACACTTTTACAACAATATTGTTAGTTTTCTTAAATAAAATAGATTATTAAGATATATATTAAACAATATTTTAGCTATTAGTAGAACAAATATAATATATATATAAGCTATAGCAAAATTTAATATTAGAAATTATCTAAATTATTATAAGATAAAGTTACAATAAACTTTATTATTAAGTTGTTAAAATCGACAAATTTAGCAACTAAAGATAGATATAATTTAATACTAATAATAGTTAATAAACTTATTAAATACTTATATATTATTGTATGCACAAAGAAATTTACAATAGAACAACTAAAATATATTGTATTAAATCGACTTATACAATATTACAATATGTTCAAAAAACTAATTAGTAATAGAGATAAGCTCTTTATATCTAATTATTAAAAAACACTTGTATTAATATTAGATACAAGACTTCGAATATCTATTGTCTATTATTCGATTACAAATAATTAGACAAAAAGAACAAATTAAAGTTTTAAACAATATTTGCAATACTATATTAACAATACTTAAAACAATTAAATATTGCTATTATCTATAGCGCAACTAATATTAAATGCAAAGATCTCGAATATTACAAAATAAACTCTATTCTTCGCAAATTATAACAAAGAATCAAATCTTTTTAAATATAAATAAAAATATCTATTAGCGCAATTAGTTATTAAAAAGATAGCTATACTTAAAAAGATATAAAATAATATCTTTTCTATATAGAAAAAATTAGTCAAGTATTAGAACAAAAAAAGAAAAATAGTATCTTAAGTAAAAAAAAAAGAGATAAAATTTATCTTCTAATTAAAAATCTTAAAACAAAAAAGAAAAGCAAAAAACTAAATTATATTAAAATCGAACTATTTTTTATTAAAAAAGTTAAAAAATCAATTAATTATAAACTCGAACTATTCAAGAATATTAAAGTATTTTTAGTATTCTATATTTTATTGTTAAAATCAATCGATCTCAGTATATCTATATAGAAAAAATTCTATTATTAAGCTTAGAAAAAAAGTAGATACAAAGTAAAAAAAAATCTAAAGCAACAAAATTAGAACTATTTTATTAAATAAAAGAGATACTCTATCTTAGAGAATACGTAAGAATTAAGAGAAAATCTTAATAATTGCAATAATCTTTATAGATATTCTAATAATATTCGAAAAGTTATTTAATATAGTAAAAGAAAATTAGAAGATAAAGAACAATTTGACAAAAGCGTTTGCAACAAAATATTTAGAGAACTCTAAAATATTTAACTCTTTTATTTTTGACAATAGATATTGTATTTTTTGTTTTGTCTTTGTATTGATTTCTTAAGAATTTTCTTATTTTATAATAATTGAATTATTACAATTGCAAGTAGAGCTTTATCTTTAGCAATTTTAATAGAAAAATCTTTTCTATTGTAATTAAAAGAAAATTAAGATATATTTATGTACAACTTATTTACACAAATATATTTCGAATACTTTAAACAAAACAACAAGTCTTCTATAACAATATAGAAATAACTAGAGAGAAAGCAACGTTTGCAAACAAGATCTATTAATATATTATAATATTTAATTTCGAATACAATACAAAAACAACTTTGTTGCTAACAAAATATAATAGAAAAGACAATAGTTATCGAAACAAAAATCTTTAAGAAAAAAAATAGTATTACAATTCTAGCTAGAAACAATATAATATATAATCTATAATACAATATATAATATGCACAACTATTTGTATGCTCGACAATTTAATAGACAAACAATACTTAATATATTTAATAGCAAACTAAACAAATAGTACTTAATATATTTAATAGTAAATTGAATAAACAGTATTTAATATATTCGACAATAAACTAAGTAAACAATACTCGATATATTTAATAGCAAAACTAATAAACAGATAGATTTTTTTTTAATATATAGATTTTCGAATACAACTTTTTTATAGATTATATTTAACTTATTTCAAGTTTTAACTTATTGTTACAATTACAAAGTTGCAATCTTTTATTATTAAGTAATTGCTTATATTGTCTAAAGATATCTATAAATCTTTTCAAAATATAAATTTCTTTCTAATACTCTCTGTAAAAGTATACTAGTATTTCGGATAATCGACTTCTTAATTTCAAGATACTAAGATAATCCAAATAGTTCGAGATTAGTCTCGAGAGCGTTCGAGAAACAACAAGAAGCTTGTATTTGAAAAGTTAGAAAAGATTTAACAAAAAATATAATTTTGATATTTGAGATGCGCACAAACTCTCGCAATACTTCGATTATATCTTTACTTACTACTTGTCTATATTATAGTAATTTAAATAATAGAATCGAACAATTTGTAAAATTTCTACGCAAAATTAACGTATATTTTAAAAGAACTCTTTCTATATAATAGATTAATCGTCGGGTTAAGTTTCGATTTTAACTTTAGAAATCGACTTAACTTAACAATTTCAATATTAGAAATCGATTTAAATTCGATCCGATTTCTATTATTTTGAAATTAATTCAATTTGATTCGACTCGATTTTCGATTTCAATATTAGAAATCGAATTGAATCGTCAAGAATATCAAGAATATCGTCAAGAATGTTAAGAATACTAAAAGTAGTATAAATTAAATTTAGATTTAGATTTTTTTATTAATTATTAGATAACGCACAATAGTAATACATTTATAAAGAGAAATTTCTAATACATTTATTAATTAATTTAAATAGATTAACTATTTCTATCAAATTATTAATTAATTGTTACTAAAAATAATAGTCTTGACAATTCGAATCGATTTTTTCGAGTTAAATTTTGATTTCAAGTATAGAAATTAACTCGAATTGTTAATTCAATTTTAGAAATCGAATTATCAAGACTTTCGCGTCGAATTAATACGAATTGTCAAGATTTAAGTCGAGTACTTGACTCGAACTCGATAACTCGATTCGACGCAATCAATCTAAATATTTTAATACAATTACTACGCAAAACAATTAGTATTATTTTCTATTAATCGAGAGTATAGCAATTATTGTATTAATTAGTATCTTATAAATACTAACAATTAATCAAACTTAAATAATCTTAATATTTTAATTATTTGAGAAATTATTATTAATTGTACAATTATAGAACTTGTTAATTCTATAAATATATAAATTAGTCTAACAATCTTTATATTAGTCTAACAATTAAATATTAAACTAAGTTTAATTAATTTATATTATACAAGCTTTTATTTTAGTTATTGTAATTATATTGCGTCAAATTGATACAATAATATAAGCAACAATTATGCAATTTATAAAACAAATAATAATATTGTATTGTATTGTTAATATATATATTATGTTTTTGCAATCTAAAGTATAGAGTGTTGCAACTAGATATTTAGTATAATATTAATAATTTCCGAAAAATTATATCGACTCTTCTAATTAGATATTGTTTATCTATATATTAATCTTTTAATTCGAACTATAATTCTTAATTATTGCTAGATATTTTTTGTATTTCTTTAAACAATTAATCGATTTAATATTCTCGAATCTATTAATTGTATAGTACAAATAATTCTTCTTCTTGCAAATAACAATAGATCGAAAGTCTACAAACAAAGAGATTGCAAATATTATAATAAGAATATCTTTCTAATAGTAAAAGATTAAATAGTTGTTGTCTATATTCTCTATATCTCGATTTTTCTAAGTATTTATATTATTGAGATTAGTTTGCTCTTTTATTTAACAAATAAATTTGTTAGTAATAGTGCAATTTCTTAATACTAGATTAAAATACTTATATAGTTATTTTTATCTTTTGCAATATTATTGTCTTTGAATTGCAATCTCGACAATATTTGTTTTATACTATACAAATTAATTAATTATCTATTTAAATTATTAAGTAACTATTATTTATAGCAATAGATTTTGCAATATCGACGCTATTCAAATTCTTATTCGACTTATTCTTTTTATTGCTCTTGTTATTTGTTTTTCTTCTCAATAGTATATAAATATTTTCTTCGAGTTTATTCTATAGAAAATAGTTGTTAGTTAATTTTTTTATTTAAATACAAAATTTTGTTTCTTATTTTGTCGAAAAATTTCTTTTTTCGAATCTAATAATTTAAGATTAGTCTAATAGTTAATTTAATAGATAATTAATATATATATCTCTTTTCTGTTTAGCTTAGTACTTGCTATCGAAAAAAAGTATTGTTTGTCTTTTCTTATCTTTAACAATTGTATATTTTTCTTTTCGCTATCTTTTATATTTTTTACGCAAATTATCGAAGTATTTAGTATAGATTTCTAACTATTTAGTATATTATTGTTCTTATTCTGTTTACTCAAATAAAGTATCTTTTTTTAGACAACTTTCGAGACTAATTTGTATAGCAACAAATATAATTGTTTATATTTTTATAAGTCTATTATAATATTTTGTATTTTACAAATTAGTATATATTTTGCAAATAGAATATAGAAATATTACTAATAATTATAATTAAGCAAATCTTGTCAATTTTGTTTTCTCTCTCCTCTTAGTTCTTGATAGTCTAATTTATTAAAATATATATTAATACAATAGCAATTAATAATAGAAACTCAAATATCTATCTATAATTTGAATTTCTTTCTATATTGTTATTGCTATTGTCGAAAAAGACTTACAATATAATTTTGACTATAATAGAAATCAAAAAAGATCGATTAGATTTTTGCTCTTATTAGCAATATAATATATACTAATATAGTATTAACTTCGATTCTCTTCTCTATTAAAAAAGCGTTAGAATTTAGTAATATTTTAACTCTTAATTTTGTTTTATCGATATTTGTAAAAATACCTTAATTGCAAATTACGTTTTTTATTTTTTCTATTATATAAGCTCGACAATAATTAAAATAATTTAGTAACTAAAACAATATTAGTTGTTAAAAATATTATCGAAGTATTATAATGTTACGAGTTGTTTGCTTAGGTTTACTAATTACGACGCAAAGCTCTTCACAATATGTAGAGCATAGCTTGCCAAGAAAGTATCATGTGACTAAATCAATAAATCAATGAGATTAAAGATGTTGGTTCACTAAGATTCTCGATTCAAGAAATCAAGAAATCATTGAAATCAAAAGTATTGATCTAGCGATTCAATTAATTTATCATGTATATAATTATTGAACGCGACTTCCTTATAAATCGTGTTCAATTTATCTTAAGTTTTAACTTATTGTTACGACTACTAAGTTGCAAACTCTTGTTATCAAGTGATTGCTTGCATTGCTTGAAGACGTCTACAAATCTCTTCAATAGCATAATTCTCTCTAATATCTTTTACGAAAGTACTAGCGTAACACTTTGAACACTCTAAGAATGTTTATATTAAGTTAACGCGCTTTTATCTCGAACATTAGCTTATTAACATTACGTCAACTCTCTATTGATGAAGACGACAAGATAAGAATTAACAAGCTTGACGTCTATTATGAAGATCGAATCGATCTAAAGAATTGACTTATGCAAGTAAATATTTATTTTATCTTTTATTTTATTTTAGCGAACAAAAAGACAATTTTCGCATTCATCTTTCTTAAAGAAAGAGCTTAACATTGACTCAAGCTAAATTTACGAAAATATTTGAAAACTTATGACGAAAATCCTCGTGCGATGTTCACGAACTTCGATAATTTCAAGAGAGAGCTTCGAAGAATCTTCGAGACATTTAACGAGAAATAAATTGCGAAAAAAGTAATTTAGCATCTAATTTAACGAATCTTTGCAACGAAGTACGCAACAAGATTTTAAAAATACGTCAATCTTATCAAATGAAACGATGTCGCACTTATGACAATGTTTCGACAAAGTCTTAAGAACAATCTTAAGAACGAAATTATGCGTAATGACAAATTTATCAACGATATATTTGATCTTATCGAAGTAGTTATCGATCTCGACAATAAACTATATGAGAGAGTTATAAAAAAGCGATACAATTAATTTTATAAAAGAACAAGAATTTTCTTTGAATTAGCGATCGAATATTAACAAGAAAAATCTCGTTCTAATTAGAGATACAATAATTTAAACTATCGTAAGTCTACATTAATAAAATTGAATTTTATTTAACAACGTAAAGAAAAAAACTCTAGAGAAAAGCAAGAAAACAAATCTTAAAAAACGTGCTATTTATGTGACAAATCGAATCACTTCGCAAGAAATTGTCGATCGCGAAACTTAATAAATCGCCAACAAATCAATGCTATGTTAAGAGAGATACTTAATAGTTAAGACAACATCAAGAAGCAAGTCGACACAAAGACGAACACTCTCAAGACTAGATCGAACGACGACTATTATCTAATAAAGAATTTAAATTAGTTGCAAAAAGTTCTAGATAAAGCATTATCAAGCAAGACATTCGCATTGACGCAAAAAGTCAATTAAGCACTCTAAAAAACTATTAAGTCTTATAGCTTAACTATCGACTTAAACGAAGAGTATAATTGAAAGAATTTTCACGAATGCATAAAAGACATTACGAATTATTTTAAGACTTTAGTTAGCTCATCGAAGATCGTAAACAAATGCGAGAAGAAGCTAGAAAACAATGTTATTACAAAAAAGAACATACTTGATATTAGTATAAAACAATTGAATCTTACAATATACGCAAGCCTTAATTAAACAACTTGTTACGACGACTTATGCTAAACTTATTTAAAAAAAAAAACGAAGTTAATTGATTCTCTAGAAAGTTAAAGTTAGCAATTTAGCAACAAAAAAAAGCTTAGCGCAAATAGACGTTTGAAGCAAAAGTCGCAACACAAGAGCAAGAAAAAGTTCAAATTTCTTAATAAAGAGCATATCAAAGAAATGCAATATGTTAGCTCAACAATAGCAATTAAACTTAACAACATATACATAATGTTTTATCACATTAGTTAAAATCAATGATCGTTAACTTATCGCAATAATCGATTTTAGTGCAATAGATAATTTTATGATCAAAGCTTTTGTAAAGAGAGAAGAATACTTTATTTAAAAGAAATCTAACGCATACAATCTAGTAATTGTAGATGAAAACTTATTACTTGTAAGAAATAAAAGAATAAACAAAGAAATAAAATTATTATCGATAGCTATTTAGCAACATTACGAGAAACTAATCTTTAATATAGTGAAAATAATTATTTACAATATTGTTCTAGAAATGTCTTGATTAAAGCAACACAATCTAGAAGTTAACTAAAATATACGAATACTTAGATTTGCGCGATGCGAACACGCAATTCACATTCAATCTACGCATTAATAGCGTTCGATAATAAATAAAAGATTAAGTCGAAATTCGATCGCAAGTAACGAATTTGCATTTTCGCAAAAGAACGATTTAATAAAGTTCGACTCGATAGACATCGACACAAGTTAGCTAAATCACAAAGTTAAAGTAAGTAAAAAAAACTACGAATCTTCTAAGAGTCTTGAAATATTTGATGCAACGAAAAAATTGCTAAAACACGTATTACGAATATACAACAATTGGAAGCATTTATTTCAAGAAAAGAAAACGATAAAGACTTTTCTTAGACATTAATTGTAAAATTACGAAATTAAATTTGAATTAAACAAGTAATTTACGTTTAAACTTATATATGCTTTATTTAAGAAAAAGCTCGAAACACTTTGCGAATATCTAGCAAAAAACGAAAAAAAAGAATTTATTAAAAAATCTTAATCACAAGCAAGATACTTAATTCTTTTTATACTTAAAAAGAACGAAATTCTTTATCTATGTGTTAATTATCGAAAGCTAAATAATATTACGATTAAGAATTGATATTCACTACTTAATATTAACGAGCTTTAGAATCGATTATTTGAAAAAAAGTACTTTACGAAACTAGATCTACGAAAAGCGTACAATCAAATTAAAATAAAAGTAGAGAAGAAGTAAAAGACAACTTTTCGCACACGATATAAATTATACAAATACATAATAATATCATTCGAACTTACGAACGCCTCGACAACGTATCAAAAAATGATCAATAATATACTACGACAATATCTAGATCGATTTTTCATAACATACTTGAACGACATTATGATTTACTTAAATATTTTGAAAGAACATGTTAGTTATGTCTTCAAAATATTAAAATGTTTAAACAAAAGAAACCTACATCTTAAGTCGAAGAAATGCGAATTTCACAAAAAGAAAATTGATTTTCTTGAATTTGTCGTTGAACGACATGAAGTACGCATGAATTCTAAGAAATTGCGAGCAATTAAAGAATAAAAATCATCTATTAACGTTAAGGAAGTACAATTCTTTTTGGAATTTATAAACTATAATAAGAAGTTTATTAAAAACTACTTTGTAAATGCAATATCATTAACGAATCTTACGAAGAAAAATACGTTATAAAAATAAAAATTAATAGAAAAGAAATTGTTCTAGAATCTTAAGCTAAAATGCTTAAAGAAATTAGTACTAAAAATGTACGATTTACGATTATTAAGTAGAATTAAAATCGATGCATTAAATCTAATTATAGATGTATGCTTCAATTAAGAGCATGAAAACATGTAACATTTAATGACATATCTCTCGAGAAAACTTTTGTTAATCAAACAAAATTATGACATTTACGACAAGAAACTACTCGCTATTGTAGTTTCTCTAAAGTTATAAAGAATATACATAAAGAGATCGTTAAAACTTACAATTCTTATAAATCATAAGAATCTTCTATACTTTACTACTATTAAACAACTTAACAAAAGACAAATGCGATAATTAAAACGACTTGAACAATACAAGTTTAAAATATGATATACATTAAACAAAGATAATAATAGAGCAAACGCACTCAACAAAAGAAGTGATCACATAAAAACGAAAAAATTGTTTAATCACAATATACTTAAGATCAACAAAGACGAATCACTATTAACAAATAAGCATAAGTTGAATGCTACGTTACGAATACTTAAAGACAATACAAAAGAATTTTTAGTAAAGAAAAAAAAACTTCAAATATTTATCGACAAAATCGACAAATGTATAAAGAAACATTATGATAAATTATTGCAAGAACATTCGAAAGTGATCAAAACCCTTTAGCTTTTACGCCAACATTGTTAGTTTCTCTAGATGAGACAAGTTGTCGAAACATATGTTAAAAGATATCTTAATTGTTAATAGAACAAACATAATACATATGCGAACTATGACGAAATTCAATATTAGAAATTACTTAAATCGTTATAAGATAAAGTTACAATAAACTTTATTATTAAGTTGCTTAAGTCGACGAACTTGACAATTGAAGACAAATATGATTCGATACTAGTAATAATTAACAGACTTACTAAGTACTTACATATTATCGCATGCAAAGAGAAGTTCATAGTAGAACAACTAAGATACATTATATTGAATCGACTTATACGATATCATAATATATTCAAAGGACTAACTAGTAATAAAGACAAGCTCTTCACGTCTAATTATTAAAAGACATTAATATTAATGTTAGGAACAAGACTTAAAATGTTTACTATCTATTACTCGATCACAAATGATTAAATAGAGCGAATAAATTAAAGTCTAAAGCAATATTTGCGACACTATGTCAACAATACTTATAGCAATTGAATATTACTTTTATCTATGATTTAACTAACACTAAATGCAAAGGTTTTAAATACTATTAAGATAACTTCATTTTTCGTCAATTATAACAAAGAATTTAATCTCTTCGAAGAAGAGCGTATGCACTTGTCAACACAATTAGTTATCGAAAGAATAGCGACACTTAAAAAAGATACACGACAACATCTCTAAAATGCAAGAAAGATCGATCAAGTATTAAAATAAAAAACGAAAAACGACATCTTAACTAAAGAAGAAAAATAAAATACATCTTTTTATGAAAAATCTTAAAACAAGGAAGTCAAGCAAGAAATTAAATTATGTCAAAGTCGAATTGTTTCTCGTTAAAAAGACTAAGAAATTAGTCAATTACGAACTTGACTTATTTAAGAACGTCAAAGTATTTCTAGTCTTTTATATCTTACTATTGAAATCAATAGACGCCAATATATCTTTTTAGAACACGTTTTACTTTAAATTCCAAAAGAAGAAACAATTTAAGATTGAAAAAATACTAGAATATAAGAATCAAAAGTTTCTTATCAAGTGAAAAGAATATCTTACATCAAAGAATACTTAGAAATCGCTTAAAAGTCTTCATTGATGCAAGAATTTAATAGAGAAGTTTTAGGCAAAAAGACGCTTTTCTAGAACTTAAGAGACAACTTTCGAAACAAATTATTAACAGAGAAGACAACAATTACTTCTTGATTCAACTTTTCGAAGTTCAAATTATTTAGAGCATTCAACTCGTTTAGGCTTTGAATTCCACGACGAAGCATTTCACTATTGCGCTCTTTTAGAAATTTCTTTTATTTGCGCAATCTCTTCATGCGTGCGTATTGCTCACGAAGCTCTTAATGAAGCTCATTCGTACAAACGATTGTTAGTCGCATCTTCTCTTCTAACGCATTCTCTTATTGCTTCAAGAATCGTTATTTGACATCGAAAGAATTACGACAATCGCACTTCGTTAATAATTTTACACATTTAGCACAACGATTAAATTTCTTTCTCATTTTATAAAGAAAGTCACAATAAGAACATCGCGAACATTAAGACATAATAACGTTTATTCGAAGTAATCGTCGATAAAGCTCGTGTCGTTGTTTGAATTTTTTGAAATTTCTAGGCATGGCGAAGAAAGAATGAATTAAAATGTTTTCGAAACGAAAATCTTAAAAAAGAGAGATAGTGTTACGAGTTATATGCTTAGATCTATTGATTACGACGCAAAGCTCTTCACAATATGTAGAACACAATTTGCCAAGAAAGTATTATGTGATTAAATCAATAAATTAGTGAAATTAAAGATGTTAATTCATTGAGACTCTCGATTTAGAAAATCAATGAATTATTAAAATCAAGAGTATTGATTTAGCGATTTAATTGATTCATTATGTATATAATTATTGAACGCGACTTTCTTATAAATTGTGTTCAATTTATCTTAAGTCTTGACTTATTGTTACGACTACTAAGTTGCAAATTCTTGTTATCAAGTGATTGCTTGCATTGCTTGAAGACGTCTACAAATCTCTTCAATAGCATAATTCTCTCTAATATCTCTTACGAAAGTACTAGCGTAATATATAGATATTTACTCGTTTAATCTTATTCGATATTAATATCGAATCTATATTTAAAGAAAATTAATTGTTGTTAAGTCTTTTAACAATATTTGTTTATACTATTTTTACAAGTCGATCGAACTCGAAAATCTTTTTATTTAATTATAAATTTTTAGATTAATTTTGTAATCAAATATTATTATAATTTTGAGCAATAAATCAATTAATTTTATAATTTTTCGATACTCTTAAATAAAATTATTTTTAGATTGTTTCGATATTTCGAATTAAAAACAAATAATTTTAATATTGTTAAATAGCAACTTTTTTGTATTGCTATTAATATATTCTAGATATTATAAATTATTATTTTGCAAATTCGAATAAAACAAAAACAAAAATTTGCGCTCTAAAAATAATTTAATTAAAGAAATTAAAATTTTGTATTTTCAAGAATTATATTGTCTTAAAAATATATTATAATATATCGAAGATCTAAAAATTATTGTGCTTTGTTTTTTAATTATAGAATTTTTTTGCTTAATTATTTTATTCTAAGTTCAATTTATAGCTATTATTCTAGAATTGCTATCATTATCTAATATAAATTTGTAAAAAAATATATTGCTTGTGGTAAAAAAACAATTGTATAATAACAAAGCAAACAGATTTTAAAATTTGTTGCAAATTTTTTGCAATAAAATTTTTTTTCTAACGTTTGTACAATAGTTGTTGCTTATTTGTAATATTTCGAACTTAATATTGTTTTTAAATAAATTTCTAATAAGAATACAATCTTTAGTTTATATTTATTAAAGCTATTAAGAGAGATATTAACGTCAATATTAATGCGTTTTTGTATCGAAAAGATTAGAAATCGAGAATAAATTAATAAAGTCTGCAACGCGTTCGATACAATAGATATAATAGACTTTCAATTGCTTAATAAAATTTGCAATATAAAATTAATTTTTCGAGATTATCTAACTAAGTATTTCTTATTAACAGTTATAGCAATTAATCTTAACGTTAAGATCAAAATCTTATTTTGTATAAATTAATAAATTCGATAGATTGTTCTTAATGTATAAAAATTTATTTTAATACAATTATGACAATAATTAGCAAAAATCTAAAAGTCTTGTTTAGTAATTTTATATTGCTATTGCTTGCAATTGAAATAGTTTGTTTCGATAATAATCTAATAGCAAATATATATATAGCTACAATTTCAAACAAAACAATAAACAATATTTTAAATATTGCTTTTTCGATTTGTTTAAGTTTGCTAAAAGACTAGCCTGATCGTCGGGCTCGATTTCGCGGGAGAATCGCTAAGTAATCGGGCTCGAGAAGCTTAACTTTAAAAAATTTTAAATTTTAAAAAATTCATAACTTTCTTGTATTTTATACGTATTTTATAAAAATTACGTTGTTTTGTAGAGAATTTAGCGTGCTTTCAAGCAAAAAAAGAATTACCTGACTTGAACTAGTCTACGTAGTGCAATTAATTAATATAACTTCGGGTTAGACGAAGAAGTCTATCCGAATCCTCGGGTTGAACAAAAAAAAAGTGTTTGATCCGGTCCAAACGATCACACTAACTATAACAAAGATCTCTTTAAATAAAAAAGATCGAATAATTGCTAGCAAAACTATTAATTGTTGTAAACGTTATCTTTTAAATAAGAGATTTAAAATTATACAAGAAGCAAAACAAAAAAAAGAGAAAAAAAGAATAAACTACATATTCTAAAAAACTATATATTAGTCTATATTGTTGTTTTCGACAATAAGATTTTCTTTAAACAAACAATAGACTAATTATTATTTGTATACAAAATAGAGCAGAGTTATATATTAAAAACAATAAAATTTTGTGCTATAAACTAGAATTAGAGACAATAATTATTTGAAAAGATTAGAAATTTAATTAAAGACTAGTTTTAAAGCTTAGAAGCAATCTAGATTAGTTATTTAATATAATTGTGCATATTAAAGAGTACTTTTGTTTGCAATTTAAAAAACAAGAGATACTAATATATATTTTGTTTCCATATAGTAGAATTGAATTAAATATACTTCTATTGTATTTAAAAGATTTTTGTTCTTTGGAAAAGTTGCTTTTTGCAACAATAACTAAGATAAAAACTGTGAAAAACAAAGCAATTCGCAAAATTAAAATTGTTACTCTACTTAAAACTAAAAGATTGCAACAACAAAAGAAATTATAAATCTATATAAATATCAGAATTGTAAATATATAAACAAGAGCAAAGAGAAATACTATTTAAATAAAAACAAATACTTTAAACTTAATTCAAAGAATATTAACAACTAAATTAAAGAGTATACAATTAAATAATATATATTTACTAAGTTTTCTAATTATATTAAATATTACTACAAGATAATTAAGCTTAATAGCAATTCTTTTAATAGAAAAGATATATTAAAAACAAAGAAGTATATATTTTTCGAAACTTCTACTTCTATTTTTACTTTAATATCTATTTTATCGATAAGTTCTATATTAGATTCTATTAAAATAATATTTAATCTTTGTTTTATAAATATAATAGAGAATTGCAAACGCAAGCAAAAGACTAAAATTTACAAATATAAAAGAGAGCATTAATTAAAACTTAATATTAAATAGAAATATATCGAAGAATATTGTTGCAAACAACAAACAACTAGTAGTATAAATACTAAATATTCTTGTAACAAATTTAGAACTTATATATATTTATCAAATACAAATAACAATCTTTTTGCTACTTCTTTAAACAATTCTATTAGAATATTCTTTAATAAGTCTATTATAATAAACTTTGTTAAGTAAGTTGTTTGCAAAAAAGATTTTATTTCTAAAAATATTCTTTGTATTGCAATACTAGAGACAAGTAATATCTTAAACAAATGAATATTTTACTATATATAATTTAGAGTTAGAAAACAAATACTAGATAATAATTATTAATTAATATACTATTCGAAGTCGACATTATTCTTGTTTGCAAAATTAAATTCTATAAGAATTATCTAAGAGTTAAGCAATTTAATAAAAAGACAATTAATATAAGCTTTAATAATACAATACAAGATATAAATAATAAGTTAAATCTTTTATTCTTTTGTCTATATTATTATCTATCTTTCTAAAATATCTATATCGATATTTGTCAACAAAAAAAATTTTTTTTTTTGCTAATATGTTTAGAGAAGAATTTTTGATAATAATAATGTAACTTAAAAATATTAATTATTGCTAGCGATATTGCAAATTAACAAAATTTAACTACTTAAGACTTAGTATTACAAATAGTAAATTTTAAATTAATATTAATACAATCTTTAATAGAATTGTATAAGAATTTTGAATCTTTTTTCTAAATATATATATATTAATTTATAATTATTGTTGTTGCAGAATCTTAATTTTTATATATTTGTCTATTAATAGTTAGATTACAAATTTTAAAAATTATACAAATAATGAAAATAATATTAGACATATTGTATTGCAATTGCTCTCGAAGAATCTTATAAATAAAATTTTAGTAACTTCTTCTTCTATAATGCAAATGCAAACGCAAATATTAATTACTTTTCTACAACAAACTCTCTCTCTTACAATTAACAAGAACAAGATTTAAGATAGTATATTAAAATATAGAAATACAAACAAAAACAAGAATTCGAATAATAGCTTGCTTAATTATATAAAAAAAGAGAAATTAATACAAAATATATAAAAATAACTAGAAATTAAAGAAATTACAAATTACAAAGCTCTTGTTTAAATATCTAGTTATATATATTATTGCAACACAAATAGTTTTTTTCTAACGCTCTAAAGAGTTTATTAAAATTGTGTTTTTATTCTTTATAAGATACAAGTGCGTTTGCTGCTTATCGACATACTAAGATATAAAACATATAAGATATAATAGACTTTTATCACTATGCTTCAACTATATAAGATAGATAGTAGTAAGACTAATTGTTAAAGAACAACAAGAGACAAACTTTCTTTCTATCTAATACTTGTTATAACGTATAAGTTTGCTCTTCTCTTTCTAACTAGAAAGAAAAGTTGTACAATTTGAAACTTTTATAGATAGTTAAGATTACGTGCTCTACTATATTCTAAGATGCTAGTGCGTCGATAACGCTATAACATTATAGTTATCTTCTCTCTTAAAGCATTAATTTTTAGTAATATAAAAAGCTATATTAGTCTTATACAAAATAGAGACGTCTATTAAATGTTAGTATTACAAGAGCTTGTTAAAAATCTTCTTAAATCTCTTTGAAAATTAAAATAAAAAAAATCTTCTATCTTATAGAAATTAGTCTATACTTTAGTTTAATACAATCTATAGAATAACGTAATAACAACAATAATAATTTATAGTAAATTATTGCTTTGTTGTTGTTATTGTTAGAATTCTAAATAGATTTTAAAGTAAAGTTAGCATTGCGCAAATATTAGATAAACTATAAATACAAATATTGTTATTTCTCTTTTCTTTTCTTTCTTTCTTTTTCTTTTCTTTTTAATTACGATTGTTTTCTTGTTGTAAGTAAACTATTATAGAGACAACAATATATAAGACTTGTATATATAATACAAATATCAAATTATTATATTTTTATCTTTATCTTCTAAGAGATTGAGAGATTAAAAAAATAAGTAATTTTAATATCTTATTGTTTATAGAAATTAATATATTATAGTGTGTAATAATCTTTTATATATAACTTGCATAAACAAATATATATATATTTGCAAAAAAAAGAATATCTATATTTATTGCAAGATTCTTTATTGTAAATTAAATTGTTGTATTGCAATATATTTTGTTTACGTCTACAATATAACAACTGCTAATATTTACTAATTTGTTAAATACTTTTAAGATTCAATAAAAGTTCTTGTTAACAAACATTGTAAGATACTCGAAGTCGAAGATGCAATTTCTAGATCGATAGAATATTTGCAAAAGAGTATTATTCTTAATATAAAAAGTTAACAATATAATAGAGAATTTATCTTATTAAATAGCAAATAAATTACAATTTTGTATTTGTTAACTTAAATATAATTTAACTTGCGTTCTAGAGTATTAGATTATACTTAAGTAGAAACTCGAGAAAACAAAAAGAAATTAAAATAATATTCTTATTAAAACAAAAAAGCTAATCGATCTCTTTTTTGGATATATATTTATTGTAAGTATTTTTGTTTGCTTTTCGATATATTTTTCTATTTATTTCGATGTATTGTGTAGTGCACTAATATATATTTAGAATTCGAAGAAAAATAAAAACAAAAACAAGAATAAATTGTTAACAAAGATAGAAAAAATAGAGTTAAAGTAAATTATCTTTAAATCTATTGTCGATCTAAATTGAACAAATTCGAAAAAAAATTTGTAGAGTTTTACAATTTTGCAATTATTTCTTTTTGCAATTTTAAATTGTTAGCAAGATTATTAAATAAAAATATAGTAAGTTTTTCTTTTATTTTTATTTGCGCTTTGTTTGTTTATATATCTATAAAAAATAAAGAGCGTAAAAATATATATAAGTAGCAAAATTAAGTCTACGACAAAGATAGTAAAAATCGAGCAAAGTAGATTTTTTATAATCTAATTTTCTCGAAAAAATGCAAGTGCTTCAAGCAATTTTAAAGACTTGTCTATAGATAATTTTGCTAAATCTAAAAACTTATTTTCGAATAAATTTGATAGCTTTTTGTAGTTGTCTAAAGCAAATTTAATAAATTGTTAAAGATTTGCTAAGTTGTTGCAATATATTATTAATTAAGAGAGAGCAATTAGATAGTTATATTTACAATTTATATTTTAAGTATTTATATTAAGAGAAGCAATTTTATTATTTCTAATATCTTGTATAATAAAATAAAAAAATCTTTTATTGTAAATCTAATTAAATACAATAACAATATAACAACAATTGCGCAACTTTTTTTTGTCTTTGTCTGCTATATATTTGCTCTTCAAACTTCTTTTGCAACTTATTAATATTATTAAGAGACTTTTCTTTTAATTATTAATTGTATTTCTTATCTTAATTTATTTACTTAATTTTATATTATATTTGTTTCTTTAACTTAGTTCTATCTAGAATTTCTTCGATTTTCTATTCGATTTTGTTATTAATAAGTTTCGAAACTTGTAATATTTATTTTATTTGCTTATTATTAACGCAATGCAAATATAGCTTTAGAAGTAAAATATAAAAAGTATTATAAATTCGATAGATATTAAGTAAAATAAAACAATAAGTTTGCGTTCTACTCTTATTCTTAATTCTAAATAGTTCGATATATTTGTAGAATATCTTCTTGCTAAATCTCTTTTGCTTTAGATTTCTAATTAAGAGTATAATTAATTTTTCTATAGCAAAACTCTTTAGTCTATATTTTTTATTGTAGTACTTTGTCTATTGCGCAACAACGTTTTCAAGATACTTTGCTAGAACTTTTCTTAAGTTATAAAGTTGTTTTATATATTTCTATATTAATAGTATCTTTTCTTCGATAGAATTGTTCTGAACTTTATAGTAAATCTTCAAATAATAATTGTATATTAGATAGAACAACAAAGCTTTAACTAAGATATAATAATTATTGTTATAGACAAATTCTATTATTGACAATAAATTAGTCTATCTTTTTTGTTTTGCGTTAGTATAAGTACAGAAATAGTACTTAAGAGTTTAATTTTGTTGTTCGATTAAACTATCTATCTAAGAATAGAAAATAATACTTAATTGTCTTCTAATTTGTATATAAAAGTATATAGCAAATTAGAAAATACTAGTAAAGACAAATTCTTTGTCGCTTACTATACTAGCTAATATTTCGAAATATAAAACAATTTTATTAAAAAATACTTTTGCTAGCTTTGCAATATCGATTTTGATAATTACAAATATATATTTAATTATTTTTGTATAGCAATCGACTATTACAAAGATTAGGTTATATATAACTTTATAATATTTGCTCGATAACAGGTCTATTACAAAGTTTATAATAATTCTCTTCTATAACTTTTTTGCAATAAATAAGAATTAAAGCTTACTATATAACTTATAATAAGAAATTTTGATATATTAATAGATATTATATATTCTAATATACATTTTTATTTGCTTTGCGTAGATAAGTTAGAAATACTTTCTTTAAAATAGATTTAAAATTTTCTTAATTTCAAAATATTTTGTCAAAAAGTTGTTATAGTTCTTGCGAATTAACTTCTTTAACAATTGTATTTTCTAAAATATAAAGCAATTCATTATATTTAACAAAACTCTCTTAATTTAGAGTCTATACTTTTTGTTAATAGCAAGACAATTTCTCGATCTTAATACAAATCTTATCGATTTAAGTATTTTTAATTTAAAGATTTTTAATCAAGATTTTTATTAATTTTTAAGATTTCTTATACAATTTCTTTGATATATTTTTAATTACTTTTTTTAAGATAACAATCTATATATTAATTAGTTAAAATAGAAATACTAGTTTATTAAGAACTTTCTTTCTATTTTATAATTGCAAAATCTTCGTATTACTAGTAAATACTTTTGCTAGTTGTAATACAAGAATTAGAATATTTAATATCTTTTGTTTGCTTTACGTTAGCAACTTTTTGTTAAATAATAACTCTAGCTTATTTTAAAATACAAGAGTTAAATTGACTAATATTTTTTGTCTATTTTGCGTTAGCAATTTTTTGTTAAACAATAGTATTAATTTGTTTTGCAATATTAATAGCAACTTTATATTTAACAATAAAATCTTTTTATAATCGAAACGTCTCGACAATTTATTTGTCGAATTTTTCTTACTTATATAGTAAAAGATTTTAAAATTATAGATAATTAACTGGAGCACTTAACAAACTTGTCTTAAGTTTAGCTTTTTTTAATCTATAAACTCTTTTAGATTATTGTAATTTAATTATATCTCGATAGAATAAGTATTGCTCTTTAGATAGTATCTTTACTATTTAAAATCTTTACTATTTGAAAGTAATTACAATAGTTAGCAGTTTCTAATTATATATCTTATAATTTTGCTTTGTTAGAATTATCTTTTGCAATTAAAATGTTATCGAATGTTAGTTTCTATTGTTATTTTGTTAATTTAGAATATTCGCAATTGCAAAATTAGACGCGTCAATCTTTACTCTAATCTTTTTGCTCGAATTGTAGTAGCAAAATAGTAAAGTCAACATAAAAATATCGCAAAGCTAACAAAATATCTACTCTACTTTATTTGATTAAACAAAAGAGTTAAATTTCTTGCTATTCTTACTTTATTTTAATAGATTAGTAAGAGAAGCAACTCTTTTTAAATAGCAATATATAAAGCGTCTATAAAAGTTTACAAAGTTTAGAAATATCTAAAGCTTACAATAAGCTTTTGATTTAAACTATATCTTAATTGTTTTAATTTTTTTCGAATCTATTTGTATATCTTTTAGAAATATAATAAAGTTTAGAAATTCAATCTTTGTAATATTAAACTTATAATTCTTTAGATTAATATATAGCAAATATTTACAAAAACGTTCTAGTATCAATCTAATATAACATTAGTACTTTATCGAAGTAATAATTCGGAATTATTACTATATACTAGTATATTATCTATATGAATTACGCAAGTTATATTAATTATTTAGCTCTATCTATAAGATAATTTTAATAAGATTTGCTTAAAAAGATATTAGAATTTTTTATAACTTACTAGATGTAGAAATTGCTTAAGTTTGCTTTGCGAATACAATTTAATATTTGTTTTTATATAATAGTTATAGTTAAAAGCTTATTGGAAGTATTCGATATATTATTAATATTTAGAATTTTTACTTTTAAGTTCGACTTAAACTTAACTAGAAATATATAGATTCTATATTTCTCTAAAAGTAACAATAGATAGATCTTTAGCTTATTTAAATATTTTTTAAAAATAGTTATCTTTTAATCTACTTTTTGTCTAGTGTTCTTCTATCTTTTATAGACGAGAAGACAATTATTAATAGAATTAGCTATTAAATTTCATAGAAATTCTCTAAATTTTTCAAAGATTTTGCTTTTTAGCTTAGCGCTATTGCTTGTTCTTAAATATTATTGCGTAGCAATATTATTTTCTAAGAATAATATATAATAGAGAATTTTGTCTTTATTCGTAATAAAATACGTCGAAAATTGTATTATATTAATATTGATTTTGCAAAATTAGATAATATATTTATTTATACTTAAACTCTTGTATAATTTTAGCTTTTTAAGCTTTAGAAACTTAAATATAATTAACAACAATATAATAGCAATTTAAAAAGCTTAAAAGTTTGTTTCTTCGATTACTATAACTTAAATTTACTAAGCGTTTTGCAAATCTTAAATTTTTGCTATTAACATTTTAATTTGCTAATATAAAGTCGAAGCTCTAATTGTATTTAAACTATTATCTTTATTAATATTATATTAATAACTATTATTTTTGTCGATGTTTTGTAAGCAATTGTTGTCTCGAAAAAAATTAAATCTCTTAAACTTTAATTTAGTAATCGAATAACTATTATAGTTTAAATTGTTTTAATTCGATATAATGCTATTATATCTCAAATCTTTTTCTTCGAAAAATAGAATAATTAGAATTGTAAAATACAAGTACATTTGCTATTTGTTAATATATTAAGATATAAAAGACGTAAAATATAATAGACTTTTATTACTATATCTCAACTATATAAAATATACAATAGTAAGACTAATTGTTAAAGAACAACAAGAGATAAATTTTCTTTCTATTTAATACTCGCTATAATATACAAGTTTGCTCTTTACTTTTTAACTAGAAAGAGAAGTTGTGCAATTTAAAGCTTCTATAAATAGTTGAAATTACGTGTTCTATTATATTCTAAGACGCTAGCACGTCGATAACGCTATAATATTATATTCTTATATTAAAACAATCTTTTGCAAGAACTTCTCGAATATCTTGTAATTCTTTGCGCATTACTTGTAATATTTTATTTATCTTCAAGTATTGCAAAGAAGATTTCGATAGAATTAAAGTTACAAAAGTATAAAGAAAGAAACATTAATATAATGTCAATACTATTATATATTTTTTAAAGTTTCTTACTCTTGTAAGCAAAGACGTTATTTAAATAGAATACTAAATTAAAATCTCTATTAATTGTCGATATAATGAATAAAAGAATATAATTGCAAACAAAGTTATTAAAGATTGTTTATATAATAGATCTATAATAAATAATTTAGACAATATATTCTTTAATTGTAAATATTAACAATATTAATTATCTCTTTAATTGTTTAAATATTATATATATTTTTGCTTTGCAATCTTGCAACAATTACTTGTATTTTCTATTGTTAATTCTTTTGCAAACAACAAATTTATTTAGAAATATCAATTAATATATTTTTTACTTATATAATTGTATTTATTAGATATTATACTATATCTAATTTCTTTGCAAAGCGCAATAAAAGATTTAAAGTATCTATTAGTATACAATTTAGAACGTTTATATACCAACTTTTTTATACGTTTATCTCTATTTTCGAAGCATTCTCGCGACAATTTAAATATCGATAGTAATATCAAATTTGTTATAAAAATAAAAATATTTTTTGTCAAGATAGACAATAAAGCAAAGATTAATATACTTAAGAAAACTATTCTTTATTGTTTTATTAATTAATCTAGCAAAATCTCTTCGATATTAAGAGACAACAATAAAGATATACAACTCGATATTATATCTTATCTTGCGTACTTAACACTTAACTATGTTCTCTAGATGCAATATTTAAGTAATATTTCTGTTAATTTTAATGTAATGCCAGTTTCTAATAATTAACGAACACGTTATTAGTGTCAAGTTATCGTAGTAACGACTTGACATCGTGCAAAGTTTTTTCTCTAAAAATTCTCTTCTAGAATTCTCACGAATTAATGTTTCTATAAATTGCAATTCTACATATTACGTAATCTAGTCTTTAATACGTCGATATAGCGACGTTTTGTTACACGTTTGTACATAGTTTTATAGTATTAATTCGTCTTAATCTTTATGAGCAATTGTTCGACAAAATAGTTAATTTAATACGCAATACAAAACGAAATTTAAAAACAAACAAAAAATAGACGACGTTTTAGCGCTCTTAAAGCGACAAAAGTGCGAATAATTAACTTGTCTTCAATAGTATTACGAAAATTTATATTATATTATAAGAAGAAGTTTTGCAAAATAACGACGTTATATAGTTGTTGCAATTTAACGAAGACATCAATTACAAAAAGCTTTTAATTAAAGAGAAAATAAAGAGATGTAAACTTTAAGCAAAGCAAAAGCTTCGCATTACTTAAGCAAAAAACAAACTTCTTTTAGAGTCGCTTTATAAGAACGAGATTGTAAGATGCGAATGCGTTTGCTATTTGTTGACGCACTAAGATATAAAAGACGTGAGATATAATAAACTTTCATTACTATGTCTCAACTATATAGAATAGATAGTCGTAAGACTAATCGCTAAAAAACAACGAAAAACGAGCTTTCTCTCTATTTAATACTTGTCATGACGTGCGAGTCTACTTCTCGCTTTCTAACTCGAAAAAGAAATCGTGCGATTTAAGGTTTTTATAGATAGTCGAGATCACGTGTCTTGCCATACTCTAAGGCGCTAACGCGTCGATAACGCTATAATATTATAGTTATTTTCTTTCTTAAAGCATTAATTTTTAATGATGTAAGAAGCTATACTAGTCTTACACAAGACGAAGGCGCCTATTAAGCGTCAACGTTACAAGAGCTCGTTAAAAACCTTCTCAAACCTTATTAAGAATTAGGAGAAAAAAAGTCTTTTATCTAATAAAAATTAATTCATACTTTAATTCAACATAACTTGTAGAACAACGTAATGACAACAATGACAATTTATGATAAATTATCGCTTCGTCGTTGTTGTTAAAGTTCTAAATAGAGTTCAAAGTAAAGTTAACGTTGCGCAAGCGTTAGATAGATCATAAATACAAATGTTGTTGTTTTTTTTTTCTTTTCTTTTTTTCTCTTTATACTTTTCTTAATTGCAATTGCTTTTTTGTCGTAAATAAATTGTCGTAAAAGCAACAATGCGTAAGACTTATATATATAGTGCAAATATCAAATTAACATGTTTTTAGCTTTATCTTCATTTTTTAAAAAATTAAAAGAATAAGAGAATAAGCAATCTTGACATCTTATTGTTTGCGAGAATTGACATATTACAATTTATAATAATCTCTTATGTACAACTTGCGTAAGCAAACGTGTATGCGTTCGCAAGAAGAGAAGTGCTTGCATTTATTACAAGATTCTTTATTGTAAATTAAATCGTTGCATTGCGATATATTTTGTTTGCGCTCATAATATGACAACTATTAATGTTTATTAATTCGTTAAACGTTTTCGAAATTGAATAAAAGTTTTTGTCGACGAACATTATAAGACGTTCGAAGTCGAGAACACAATTACTAAATCGATAAAACGTTTGCGAAAAAGTGTTATTCTTAATATGAAGAGCTAGCGACGCGATGAAGGATTTACTTCATTGACGACAAATCGAACGTAATTTCGTATTCGTTAATTCGAACGTAATTTAACTCGCGCTTTAGAGCGTCAAGTCGAACTCGAATAGAAACTTAAGAAAACAAAGAAAAATTAAGATAACGTTCTTATTAAGATGAAGCAATTGATCGATCTTCTTTTAGAGCGTATGTTAACTATAACTATTTTCGCTTGCTCTTTAACACATTTTTTTATCTATTTTTTTGTCTATCTTGATGTGTCGTGTAATGCATTGACATGCATTCAAAATTCGAAAAAGAATAAAAACGAAAACAAAAATAAATCGTTAACGAAGACGAAGAAAACAAAGTTAAGATAAATCGTTTTTAAGCTTGTTATCGATTTAAATTAAACAAGTTTTAAAAATTCTTTCGCGAAGTTTTACGACTTTGCGACAAGATCTTTTTACAACTTCAAGTCGTTAACGAAATCATCAAATAATAATGTGATAAGTTTTTTTTTTACTTTCGTTCGCACTTCGTTCGCTCACACGTTTATAAAAAATGAAGAACGCGAAAATGCGTATAAATAGCGAGATCAAATTTGCGACGAATATAATGAAAATCGAACGAAACAAATTCTTTGCAATTTGATTTTCTTAAGAGAATGCGAATGTTTCAAGCAATTTTGAAAACTTGTCTACGAATAACTTTGCGAAGTTTAACGATTTATTTTCGAATAAATTTAATAATTTCTTGTAATTGTTTGAGACGAGTTTAACAAATTATTAAGAGCTTACTAAGTTGTTGCAATACGTCGTCGACTAAAAGAAAACGAAGCAAATGCGTTATGCTTCGCGTATAGATTTTCTTTGTTTAATGTTAATGAAATATAACGCACGAAGTTTAAAATTATGTTTTAAGCATTTATGTTAAAAGAAGCGACTTCATCATTTCTAGCATCTTGTGTGACAAAATGAAGAAATTTTTCATCGTAATTCTAATTAAATACGTTAACGATACAACGACGATTGCGCGATATTCTATCGAACAAGTCATTGTTAACATAGTCGTCGTTGTCGCAATACGCGTTGCGTTACTTTTTTCGCTTTCGTTTGTTACGCATTCGTTCTTCAAATTTCTTTCGCAACTCATTAACTTTTTTAAGAGATTTTTTTCTTAATTATTGATTGTACTTCTTGCTCTAGTTTATTCATTTAATCTTATATTATATTTGTCTTTTTAACTTAGTTTTGTCTAGAATCTCTTCGATCTTTTATTTGATTTCGTCATTAATAAGTTTTAAAATTTGCAATATTTGTTTCGTCTATTTGTCGTCGACGCGATGCAAATATAACTTCAAGAGTAAAACATAAAAAGTATTATGAATTCGATAGATGTCAAATAAGATAAGACGATAAACTTGCGTTTTACTCTTATTTTTAATTCTAAACGATTCAACATACTTGTGCGACATCTTTTTGCTAAATCTTTTTTGCTTCAAATTTCTAATTGAAAGCATAATTAATTCTTTTATAGCAAAGCTCTTTAATTTATGTTTTTCATTGTAATACTTCGTCTATTGCGCGATAGCATTTTCAAGACGTTTCGCTAGAACTTTTTTTAAGTTATAAAGCTATTTTACGCGTTCTTGTGTTAATAATATCTTTTTTTCGATAAAGTTGTTCTCAACTTTATAGTAAATCTTCGAATGATAATTGTACATCAAATAGAACGACGAAGTTTTAACTAAGGCGTAATGACTATTGTTATAGACAAATTTTGTCATTAGCAATAAATTAATTTATTTCGCTTGTTTCGCGTTAACGTAAGTGCGAAGATAGTGCTTAAGAGTTTAATTTTGTCGTTCGATTAAATTATTTGTCTAAGAATGAAAGACAATACTTAATCGTCTTTTAATTTGTGCATAAAAATATATAACGAATTAAAAGACACTAGTAAAGACAAATTTTTTGTCGCTCATTATGTTAATTAACGTTTCGAAACGTAAAACGATTTTATCGAAAAATACTTTTGCTAACTTTGCGACATCGATTTTAGTGATTACAAATATATACTTAATTATTTTTGTATAGCGATCAATTATTACGAAGATTAAGTTATATACGATTTTATGACGCTTGTTCGACGACAAGCTCGTTACAAAGTTTATGATAATTTTCTTTTATAACTTCTTTGCAACAAATAAGAATCGAAGCTCATTATACAACTTATAATGAGAAACTTTAATGCGTTAACAAATATTATATGTTTTGATATACGCTTTCACTTGCTTCGCGCAAACGAACTAGAAATACTTTCTTTAAAGTAGATTCAAGATTTTCTTGATTTTAAAGTGCTTCGTCAAAGAATTGTTATAATTCTTGCGAATTAACTTCTCTTTAACGATTGCATTTTCTAAAACATAAAATAATTTATTATGTTTAACAAGACTCTCTTGATTTAAAGCTCATGTTTTTCGTTAACGACAAAACGATTTTTCGATTTCGATACGAATTTTTTTGATTTAAGTGTCTTTAGTCTAGAGATTCTTAATTAAGGATCTCATTAATTTTTAAAATTTTTTATACGATTTTTTTGACATATCTTTAATTACTTTTTTTAAGATAACAATCTATACACTAGCTAGTTAAAATAGAGATGCTAGTTTATCAAAAATTTTCTTTCTATTTCATGATCGCAAGATCTTCGCGTCACTAGTAAGTACTCTTGTTAATTGTAATACGAGAACTAGATTATCTAACGCTTTTCGTTCGCTTTGCGTTAGCGACTTTTCGTCAAACGACAACGCTAGCTCATTTTAAAATATAAGAGTCAAATTAATTGATATCTTTCGTTTGCTTTACGTTAACGAATTTTTGTTAAACGATAACGTCAATTTGTTTTGCAACGTCAACAACAATCTTGTGTTTAACAATAAGACTTCTTCATAATTAAAACGTTTCGACAACTTATTCGTCGAATTTTTCTTATTTGAGCGATGAAAGATTTTAAAGATATAGACGACTAACTTGAACGTCTAGCGAGCTTGTCTTAAGTTTAGCTTCTTTTAACTTATAAATTTCCTAAGATTATTGTGATTTGATCACATTTCAATAAAATAAGCATTGCTTTTTAGATAGTGTCTTCATTGCTTAAAAGCGACTACAATAGCTAATAATTCTTAATTATGCGTTTTATAGTTTTGCTTTGTCGAAATCATCTTTCGCGATTAAAACGTTATCGAACGTTAATTTTCGTTATCATTTTGTTAACTTAAGATGCTCGCGATTGCAAAGTTAGACGCATCAATCTTTACTCTAATTTTTTTGTTCGAATTATAGTAACAAAGTAGTGAAGCTAACATAAAAATGTCGCAAAGTTGGCGAAACGCTTGCTTTGCTTCATTTGATCAAACGAAAAAATCAAATTTCTTGTTATTCTTATTTTCTTTCAATAAATCAATAAGAGAAATAACTTTTTTCGAATAGCGATGTATAAAACGTCTATAAAAGTTTACGAAACTCAAGAACACTTGAAGCTTACGATAAGTTTTTGATTTAAATTACTTCTTAATCGTTTTAATTTTTTTTAAGTTCATTTATACATCTTTTAGAAATACGATGAAGCTTAGAAATTCAATCTTTGTAGTGTTAAACTTACACTTCTTTAAATTAACGTATAGCGAATATTCGCGAAGACGTTCTAGCATCTTTCTAACATCGCATTAGTGCTTCGTCGAATTATTGTTATATATTAATATATCATTTATATAGATTACGCAAGTTACATTAATTAACTCTCGCAACGTCTTATTAATGTAGATCTAAAAAGTTGCGAATGCGTTTGCTAGTTCAAATAACATAACTTAATATTCGAAATGCTTATAGCGCATGCGAAACGTTATCTTTTACTTATTATCGCATTTAATGCGAATGCGATGATAGACGTTCTTTAGATTTAAGGCGATAAAGCGCTTTGCTTCGCATAGACGATCTAGCGTTTTCGTAATTAGAGGCAATGAATAACAATTCTTAATAGTAATTGCGTTTAAACTTCTATAATTGACGCATAAACGTAACTTATTGTTCGATTTTAATACAAATAGAATAGAGACATTTACAAGCGAAACTAAATGCTTAATTCAATCTTTAACTAATGCATCATCAAGATATCGTCGAAGTATTGCTAGCTCGTTTTGTGAAAAATTATAAAAAGATATAAAAGATGACTTTTTGTCGTTCTAAAGCTTAATGACATAATCTTCTCTTCTTAATTCTAATAGAATTTTGGTCAATTTATCGTCATAAACATTTTTTAGGTTTCTTAACTCTTTAGAAACCTTAGACTTCGTTGATTTTTTGCTTGACACCTTCGTAACGCTAGCGCAAACAATAGCATAAATTGTGCTATGTTTAACGAAATCTAAAACAAATTGCTTAGAATTAATTATCTTCAATTTTTTACTTGCGATCTTGAATTGCTAGCTTTTTATCTTCGAATTAACCAATATGTCTTGCTTAACTAGCATTGATATATCTAATATAAGATCAAAATCTATATATTTAATTAAGTAGAATAAGATAATGCATTCTTGATGTTGATCTTACGAGTCAATTAGATAATAAATCAACTTATAGACGTCGTAACAATAACGATTATCGTCATCAAAAAAGCTTGATGTCAATAAGATAGCGAATGTAAATTGCAATTTTTATTGCACTACGTAGACATAATTAATAAGATTTAGCTTAACTTTTAAGTCGACTAAATTTATAACTTAGCGTTCGTTATCAAGAAGTCGAGTTTAATCTTTCATTAAAATTGAGTTCATTATTTTTATTTGTCTTTTTTGCTTCGCTTGCGAGGCGTCAACAAAGCTTGATCTTTTTTCGCATCGATTATAGTAATAGCGACAACGATAAACTTGTTTTATTTGTGTTTATTAAGACATTTCGTTTTGTAATGTCTTTTTTCATGACCTTTAAAGCATTTTATACGACTCAAATATTTTGCGTCATTAATCTCGTAAATTTGTTTGCGCGACGTCGACGAGTCTTTGAAAATATAGAGCTTCTTGCTCTTAATAAACTTGTCGATCTTATTTGAGCGACAATTCTCGTAAAATTTGTTTGAAAAGACACTAGAATCTTTTATCATTCGCTAATTGTTAAAACTACTTAAGTCTACTTTGCGAATGCGATTTAACGTTTGTTTTTGCATAATAATTATAGTTAAAAACTTATCGCGAATGTTTAATACGTTATCGATGTTTAGAATTTTTACTTTTAAATTTAACTTAAGCTTAATCAAAAATATATAGATTCTATGCTTCTCTAAGAGCGACAATAAATAAATCTTTAGCTTATTCAAATATCTCTTAAAGACAATTATCTTTTGGTTTGACTTTTGTTTAACGTTTTTTCATCTTTCATAGACGAGAAGACGACAATTAGCAAGATTAGTTATCAAATTCAATAGAAACTTTTTAAATTCTTCAAAGGTCTCGCTCTTCAATTTAGCGTCATTGCTTGTTCTTGAATATTATTGCGTAGCGAAATCATTTTTCAAGAATAACATGCAATAAAGAATTTTGTTCTTATTTGTAATAAAATACGTCAAGAATCGCATTATGTTAATGTCGATCTCGCGAAACTAAATGATATGTTTACTCACGCTTAAACTCTTGTATAGTTTTAGTTTTTCAAGCTTTAAAGACTTGAACATAATTGGCGACGATGCGATAGCAATTTAAGAAACTTAAGAATTCGTTTCTTCGATCGCTATAATTTAAGTTTATTGAGCGTTTCGCAAGTCTTAAATCTTCGTCATTAACGTTTTAATCTATTGATGTAAAGTCGAAGCTCTAATCGTATTTAAGCTATTATCTTCGTTGACGTCACGTTAACGACAATTATTTTCGTCAACGTTTCGTGAACGATTGTTGCCTTAAAAGAAATTAAATCTCTCGAACTCTAATTTAGTAGTTAAATAATTATCATAACTTGAATTGTTTTAATTCGACATAATGCTATTACGTTTCGAGTCTTTTTCTTCGAAAGATAAAACGATTAAAATTATAAAATGCGAATACGTTTAATGTTTGTCGACGCACTAAAATTTGAAAGACGTGAGATATAATAAACTTTCATTACTATGTCCCAACTATATAAAATAAATAGTCGTAAGACTAATTGTTGAAGAACAACGAGAGATGAGCTTTCTCTCTATCTAATATTTGCCATGACGTGCGAGTCTACTTCTCGCTTTCTAACTCGAAAAAGAAGTCGTACAATTTAAGACTTTCATAGATAGTTAAGATTATGTGCCCTATCATATTCTAAGACGCTAGCGCGTCGATGACGCTATAACATTACAGAGATTAAAGTAATAAATTTGCGTCGTTTACGCGAAAATTATTTCGATAACAAAATTAGCGAATTATTATTGAAGAAACAACGCTTTGTTCGTTTTATAAGATCGACTTAATTAAATCTTTATTACAAAAAGAATTTCAAAGAATTAAAGAATTAAATTCGAAGTGTAAAAAATTTCTTCGAAATCAATAAAAATTGATTTTCGACAAAAAACTCAAAGATTCGTTAAACTTAATAATATCTTCGCGATACGTCAATAACACGATAAGAAAATTATAAAAACAAGCGAACAAACAAAATAAAGAAATAAAACTAAAAATAATTCGCACAATATTTAATTAATTTTATTAAAAATTCGAAAAATTATTATTTTGTCTTTTCTCGCAAGTACGAGAAAATTAAGCAAAGTTAATTTTAAAGCGTTAACGACTTCGTAATTTACATTAAGACATTAAAGATAAATTTTAACAATAATATTAAACATTAATAACGTAATTATTTTTTACATCGTTTAAGAAAAAAATTTCGTAAAAAAATTAATAGCGTAACTTAAATTCTCGAAACGAGAAACGCTCTTATTGCGCTAACATAACGCATAAAGAGCGCTCTATTTTCTCTATTTTATATTAAGAACAAAATCTTAAATTAAAGATTATTCTCGAAATTACGCAATAACTTTAAAGAAAATTCGTATAATTGTAAATCGAAAAAAACTATGTTAACAATTAAGATTTGCGACGTTTTAACAACAAAAAATTGTTAAAAAAGTACAACAAAACTTTTTTTACGTAATTTTGACAAAGTTAATTCGAATGTACAAGAAAAGCGCTTTTGTTACAATTGTAACAAGAAAAAACGTATTTAGAAAAAATGTTTTAAATTTGTTAAAAACAACTCGCAAGTCAATGCAATTAACAACTTTTAAAAAAGTTTCAAAACAAGCATTTTAAAAGCATCGTTATTACGTCTTCTTATTAAAAAGATTTTTAATAATTCGAAAAATTAAATAAGTTCACAATAATTGTAGTCGAAATTGCAAGTCAAAAACATAAGACAAAGACTTTTTTTGCAAAGCTATTAATATTTGTTGACAAAAAGTAATATAGACGAAAAGATCTTCTTAATAAGAGCGCTTATATCAATTGCATTAATTAGACTAATCGCGTCGAGTTAAGTTATCGAGTTCGAGTTAGATTCTCGACTCGCCAAGACTTGATTTAAGTCAAAAATCTTGACCCAAGTATTCGAGTTAAGTCAAAGGATAGATATGAAGTACTTAGCGTATAACCTGGCTCAACTCGCCAAGACTCGAAAAATTTAGATTATTTTTAAAAAGATGCATTAATCAACTTAATTAATTTAATTAATTTAATTAATTTGTTTATAATATTATATAGTAATGCATTTAGGTAATGCATTTGTACGTTATTTGTGCGTTATTATTTTTAAACTATTTTTAGTAATTCAAATAATGCGAATTTTTTTAAAAATAGAAAATCTTGGCATTTTGACGTCATTTTCGATTGCTTGACAAGTCGATCGAGCTAGATCAAGAAATCGTTGATCCAAGTCAATTCCAAGTCGAGTCAAAAGATTGATATCGAGTATCTAGGTTGGACCAGAATGTTAATATCGAAATTCAACCTAGCGATCAGTCTAGCATTAATAAACGTTTAGCAAAAACATAATATTTGAAGAAAATCGAACGACTCGCAATTGAAATAGAAACTTTTACAATTTAAAAAACTCGATTTGTAAAATTCTACGTCGCAAAAATCAAAATTTGCGATAATAAAAGACAAAAATATATATCGAAACAAGTTTCTTATACATTCGATAAAATTGCACACAATATTATTGTTAATTTTTTCTAAATAATAAAAGCTAACTTTTACGTCAACTAATATATGTTAATTTGACGCTATTAAGTTACGAAAAATATTATTGTCGTTAAATTCTTGATGAATTTTTTAAAATTTAAAAAATAAATTTTGATGTTTGCTTTAATATATTGTAATCTTGACGTTAACAAAACATCAATAATGCGCATTATATTTAAAAATATTTAGAATTACAACAATGTCTTTGATTCAAAAAATGCATTTATTTTCTTTAAGCACAAAGAGAAAAATTATAAAATCGATTTGCTTTTTGAAAAAAAATTGTCTTATAATTTGTTATACATTTTGTTCGAATAAGAGCTAATTGTTTTACGTAATTATCTTTTAAAGAACTTGATTTTAAATAGAATTTACAAATCGATTAATTAAATCAAAATTAGATTGATCGCGCTAACCCGGAAATGTCACGTGCAAATGCCAAGATCTAGATCCAAAAAAATTCGAAGAATCGAATCGCTTAAAGTAGTTTAGTCGATTACTATAAGTAGTTTAGCGCGAAGCGCGCTAAACTACTTTGAGCGATTCGATTCCAAAAAATCGTCGCGACTCAATCTTGGCGCCAGATCAAGTTAAAGAAATAATATCATAACTTGATTCGACAATTAATTTAATCAAAATATTAATGTTGTTTGTATTAAAGAGTAATAAAAGTTTAAGATTATATATTAATTATTGCGATCTTAATGCGATTACAATCAAGAATTGATGTTCTTTTTTTCTTATAAAAAAGACGTTAAATTGTCTAATAAATGTTACGTATTTTACGAAATTAAATTTGAAAAACGCTTATTATTGAATTCGAATTTGTTAAAATAATAAGTAAAAGACGATCTTTCAAATACGATGTAAATACTTCGAGTATATAGTAATGTTGTTTAAGTTAACAAACGCATTAACTATTTTTCAAATTTCAATTAACAAAGTTTTAAGAAATTTAATAAATTATCTTTGTGTAATTTATCTTAATAATATTTTGATTTAATTTAAGACACAAAAAGAGTACTAAAATTGCGTACGTTAAATACTTGATAAATTATGTTTCTACAAGCTTTACGCAAAGCTAGTGTGATCGTTGAGTCAAGTCGAACACTTTTTTCTTAACTCAACTTACCCTCTTGGGCCTCGTAGGATTGGGCCAGGGTTAAGGCGCGAACCCGACCCTAGGGTCGAGTTTCGTCGGGCCAATGCCAAGAATCCAAGCTAACTTCGTCGCATTAGCATTCGCTTATCTTATCTTATCTATGCGTTAACTCGATTGAGCTAGCGCAGGATTCATGCTAGCTCGATTAGGCTAGCGCAGGGTCCACGCTAGCCACATACGATTAGCGCGTCACGTGACGTCACGTGATTAGATAGATCGAGTTAGACACTCGACGTGCATTCCTCGCTCGTCCCACCTTGTTAGGCTAGGAAATTTGCCTGACCCTAGGGTCAAGGTTGGGCGAGTTAACTCGATCGGGTTGAAACTCGACCTAACGATCACACTACGCAAAGCTATTTAAATGCTTTTTTATAATAATTTTAATTAAATTTCTAAAATACATTATAAGCAATTATAACGTGTTAATAAATTTACGACAAATCGACTTTATTAAAATATAATTTTAGTTTATTGTTTTACGTAAGCTTTAAGTGTTTCTAAATTTTGCAAACTTTTATTAACGATTTGTAAAATACTATGCAAAAATTACTTAAACTTTGACGAAACTTTTAAAAAATAACAAGCAAGACAAACAAAATAATTTTTTTGTATTTAACGAAAATGTTATTTTGATTTTTCGAAAATTTATTACGATTTTTACGCAAATGTCTATGCTAATTTACTTTAATTTAAAAAATTACATTTGCGTTAAAACAAACGCTTTGAAATTCGCAATCGTAACAATTTTATTGCAATTAATTTATTTTATAAGTAAAATCAATTAAACGACGTAACATTTAATAATATTCTATTTAAGAAAGATAATTTTCGCGAAGATTCAATACAAGATTTATAATTAAAAGTTGCTCGTTATTGTTATTGACTTCAAGCAATATTAACACTATTTAAAGAATAATTATTACTTAATTATCGTGTTAACAAATTATAACAATTTATAATATTTTATAAAGATAACAACGCTAAATTGTCGTTAGTCTTAATAAGCATTTTTGTTGACAAAATACGACTTCGAGATCAAATATCGCACAAAAAAAAACTTAATTGACGAACTCTCTTGACGTCTTAATTACGAGAGAAAATCAAATAATAAAAGTTGTTTATTTATGCTTTAAAATAAGCTAAAGAACATTATTATTGTTATTATTAAAATAACATTAGTACTTACAAGAGATGTTCGTTAGACATTAACATTACGCAATAAAAACGCATTCAAGATTCGAATATCAAAAATTAAAAGAAAATTCGACATCGAACTTCTTAATAAAAATGTTTTAAACAAAGAAAATACAATTAATAAATTTAAAGAAAAAGAAGTTATAAACACAACTTAAAGTGCAATAACTTAATAGTTGTATCGCAACAACGTTCGCATCGCATACAATAAAAAAAACAATTTAAAAACTTTCTTATTTTTGTTGTTGTTTAAAATAGAAGAGTTGCAAGAGAAGAATTTTATAATATTTAAATTAAGAAGCAATTAAAGTTGCAAATCTTGAGTCAAGTTTGCGCAAAAAAAGATTAATTAATTTACAAAGAAATAATATTCTTCTTTTATATTATTCTAATTTTTGACAAGACATTACTAAAGAGCGAGTTGCTATATTTGCATTATAATAACGCTTTAATAGAGTACTTTAAAATTAAAAAGATACGCATTTTTATAAGTAGAAAGTTCTATTAATTAAAAATAATCGTCAGTATTAATACATGTATTAAAGATTGCGACGTTTGTTAACAAAATAAAATTTCGTATTATTGTTTTTACAAGAAGTTGACGTCGCTTTCTATTCTCGTTTAATTATAAATCGAAATCTTGATAAATTTTATAACGAAGTTGTTTGCTAGTTGTTGTAAGAATAATGTGTTTGACGCAATTCTAATTGTAATCGATTAATACTTTAAAATATCTCCATACATTCTTGTCAAATTTATATAATTGACGAAAAACTTAATTAACATTCTACTCGAAATAATGTTGCTTATTTATTTCGAAATTTGTAAAATTGTTTTCGATTGTAATTTGCTCTTTTTTGATAATTACTAATTCGCAATATGTTATCGCATATATATTAAATAAAAGCTAAGTATTGTTTTTTATTCTTAAATTAATAAGTAAATTGAAAAATAAAATTAAATGTTAAAACATTATTTGCGTTGCTATTGCAATTATAAACAAAACAATTAAGACTTATTACTAGCTTTAACTTAATATACTTACAATAGCGCATCGCATATATCGACTAAAATGTTATTTTTCAAATTAATATTCGAATTTGTTACAAATTTTTGATTCAATTAAGACGACAAAAATTGTTTAGACATTTTTGTTATTTAAGAGCAAATTTAATCTTTGTAAGACGAACGCAATTAATTAATAAATTATTTATAGATTGCGCAACAAACGCAAACTCGAAATTACAATAAAAAGATTACTTCAAAAAAATATTAAATCAATAACAAAATTATATTTTCTATCAAAAATCTTTTAGACGTTCGATTGAAAAAGAAGTTGTTTTACAAGTTTACAAGATCGTTCGAAATTAAAAATATCGTTAACTCGCAAACGTATCGTTTACGTCTTTTTGTTAAATAACGCATTTATTTTGTCTTTTATATTTTATTACTAAAATTATATTATCGTAACTTAAACATCGTTGTCTCGAAAAACACAATATTGATCAACAAGAATAAGAAATAAAAAATAAAAGATATTTTTAATTATAAATTAAGATATAACAAGTCGTAATATCTTGTTCAATAAAAAGAATTTTTATTATGTGAAAATAATTAAATATTAAGAAATCATCTCGCGAATGCAAGATAAAAGCTTAAGAAATACAATGTGCGTAAATCTCTTAAAAGATTAATTGCGAAGATAAAAAAATTAAAACTTCGTATTTGCAAAAAAGATTTCGACAATAAAAAGTAAAATTTAATGCTATTATATACACTTAAAATACAACAATAACACAAATAATGCGTATAAGTAATGATATAATTTTCTTAATAATTTAATTAAACATTAAGAACTATAAAAATGCGACATAAAGTGCACTCAAATTTAATTGCTTTCGTTATTTAATTTTCGTCAATAAAAAGCTCTTGTACGCGTGTTATTTAATGCAAGATTTAACATTTTATTTATAATTAATTATGCGTATCTTTTTTAATTAATTCTTTAATTGTTGTTGCTTAATTGTCTTCGATAATGTACGAACGTTGCAAAAATAAATCGTTAATAACAAGAATAAGAAATGCAATCTTTTAAAACGCAATTAATTTTATTGTCTTAAACATAATAAAAGTATATCTTAAACAATAATCTTTTAAGTATAAATTCTACGTAAAGATTGCGAAAATGTAATATTTGTAAAAAAATATAAATAAAATTTGATCTTTTAATTGTTAATTTTTATGTTATTGAGCAAGAAAGTTGCTTATTTTGAATGCTTTTATTTAATAACAAGTAATTTAATATAATCGAATTAAACATATAAGTTGTCGAAACAATTATAATATATAAGAGAAGTCTCGTCTAGATATTTACGTTGCTCTTCTTTAAAAAAACTTAATTAATAAAAACAAAATAAATAATGTCGTTCTTAACAAAGTTATTAAATTACGCAAAATTTACAAATTCTTAAATTTGTTATTTGCAATAATATTGTTAGACACAAACTTATTATTCTTGTCTAATTTCTTTAAAAAAAGAGCATTAAGATTTGCTTTATAACGCATTACGTGGAACATTTTTTACTAAATATCGCATAGACGATCTAATTTAACATTAATGTTAATTAGAAAATTCTTATAAGTTAAATGTGAAATTAATTTGTTTTTTCGCTATTATGCGTATATAATAGTAAGACAACGTCGCATTTGCGAAGCAAACGTAATTTAATTAATCTTAGCATCGTTTTTATCAAAAATTCGCATATTAAATTTTAACAAAATATTAACTCGCTTAATATATCGAATAACAATAAGAATATATTAACGAGTTAAATTAAATATAAGAGTAAATGAACAACTTACGATCTTGCACTTTAAAGCGCAATATTTATAGCGAATTTTTATTTATTTAATATATTGCATGTTGTTAGATTGCGAAGCAAACAAAAGTTAAAAACGTATTTAATAATTGATATTTTTGTTAATGCGAACAAGACATCGCAAATAATAGAAACGCAAAAGAGAAAAACGTTGCGTTTGCACACGAACGAAAAAAACAAAAAGAATTATTTCGATTAATATTGTTATTTTTATTAATTTTACTTATAGCAAGATCTCGCTAAAGCATCGCTTACGTAATTGATTTGTTACTACAATAATAAAAAATTAATAAAAATTTACAATTACTTTTATCGAAAAGAGATTACGATACGTTAAAATAATTGAGAAAACTTATATTAAATACGAGATTTGTGCGTAATATTGTTGTTAACATTAAATAACTTAAAGAACGTTGCATTTATTTATTAACTATAAATCGAAAAATAATATTAGAAAAAAGAAATTATAATAATGTTGTTGATAAATATTATTTGCGAATCAATCGCGTTAATTCGATTAAATCGAATAGAGAAAATCGAAATAATTTATTTAAATAATAAGTTAAGCTAAACTTAAAGTCTATAAGATTTAAATAAATTGCAATACATTATTATCGAATATTTGTTGCGATAACAACGCAACGACATAGCGATTAAAAACGTATTTACGCTTTGAAACAAAAAAACAAAAGATCTTTTCGTTCGTCGATTTGAAATTAACACACGATAAGACGTTTAAAACGAGCAACATAGAGTCTCGCAATAATACACGAGAGAAGTTATTGTCGCTTCTTAACTTCTTCTCGAATGTCTAAAAAAAATAAAAAATAAAATAAAATAATTTCTTTTATAGACGTCTTGCAATTCTAACAAGAAAATATATAAGTTAAAAAAAAGGTTTGAAGAGAATTCGATAAGAGATCGAAGAAATTGCGCAAGCAAAACGTCATTATAACACATTAATTCTAAGAATTAAGATTCAAAAAAGAAAAATAATTGTAATGCTAGTTCTCAATAATTAACGAACACATTATTAGTGTTAATTTATTGTAGTGACGACTTGACATTATGTAGAGTTTTCTTTTTGAGAATTCTCTTTTAGAATTTTTACGAATTAATGTCTTTGTGAATTGCAATTCTACATACTACGTAGTCTCGCCTTTAGTACGTCGATGTAGCGACGTCTTGTCACACGTTCGTACATAGTCTTACATTTAATGCGATCGACTATTGCAGCTCTTTGATCGTCGATTAGGGCAAGCGTTATAGCAGAGAGAGAATTATAGAACATGCAGATTACACGATTATATTAAAGGCTTTAGATACTGCCGAATCAGGATGCTAATTGAACAGGTGGAAGAGGTTTTAATTCAATTGCGCGAAAAACCACGATTTGTGTGGTGGCCCCACCAAAACCTTGGCACCTTCCCGGCTGCGGCATAGAAACCTGCTTGGCACGATAATGTCCACGATCAGATTAACTGAGCCGAAAAAGCTTATTTCAATGTCTCGAGAGCCGACGCCCCGGATGGCTCAACAATGCATCTGACTGCTCACTGGGGTAGATAGATACTCAAGCAATTCGCCCAGGATATCAGTCAACCAGATGCCCCAGCCAAAGTCGACACAGACACCCTGATCCAGACGACCCCAACACCGGCCGGAAGTCGATACCATGCCCAATACCGAAAACGATAGGCAAGCCGGAATGCCCAGACGCAGCTTGGCTATCGCCAGACTCCCAGACAACCATTGGACTCACGGAAAAGTCTAATATTGGATTCGTGCGAAGACCCATAATGGCAAGGGAGCCGAATTACCATTGGCCCCACTGGCGACTAAGAAGCTTCAGGATCGAGCAAACCCATAGCGAGAAAGGCAGCACCAGCGCGACAAGGCCTACCATTCTCCAACCCGAGCATGAACGGAAACAGGGAACCGCTGCAGGAAGAAACGGAGATCCTCACGCTCTTGGATACAAGCACCGAATGAGCGGAGCTTTAAATTTGTACTATACTACTTCCGGAGGTCACGTGATGGCAGGTCACGTAATGTTAAGATCGCATATCTTAATATCAGAATCAGATTACGAATATATTAGAAGCTACTCGAGTATATTTCTTCGTCTGGCGGAACGTGAGCTGCCGCGATTGTTGGAGGCTTGTAATCACATTTCAGCCCAGCAAATACTCTATTAGCCAATTCTATCCTCAACTCATGTCTTTTCTCATTCGTATTCCGACCACGCTATTGGCATGGACGCAGCCCGTCATATTGATCTCTTAGATGAGTCTGGCGCGTCGTACCTCACATGGCAATTCACCTCTTAGCTAAAGAAAGTGGTTCTGGCTGCTCCGTCGTGAGGAGATTGAGATGTGCGGTTGATCATGTACATAAACTCTTACAGTAAATATAATGCTCTACCTTTTTTAAATCAAGCCATGGTGGAGGATGGAACAGAGGATATGAGAAGATATAACCAGGCCTACGAGGAGATTCAAGGGGACGCTTGGTTGACAGGCCGCTATGGATGGGCTGGGTGAGATTAGAGTGCAAAACTAACTAATTAACGAAATCCACCCAAAGGGCATACAGGAAAAGTAGGCTGGTCCCCATTGGGACAGAATTTCTTGGCAAGAACAACCATGGCAAATATTGCCTGCCTGATCTGATTTCCTTACATTTCCTCCAGCTTCTGCCTTGTGGCGTCAGGATGTCCTTTCTGGCTGCGGAAAGCCGCGTTGGTAGGGTGTTCCTTGACAAACAAAACATGTTGCATGGAGAATGGTGGTGCGAGCAGCCGCCGGTGAGAAATCTCGGGGGAATGCCGTGCTAGATATTGAAACACCGTCGATTGTGTGGTATCGGAGGACTAGTGCTGAGCCCGTGGTGGCATGGCTGGAAAGATGGTTTCTCCATCATATCAATGGCCTTGACCCATTTCGCGATTGCTGGCAACTCCACAGGAGCTGTGATAGTTTTCTTGAGAGCTGACTGAGGGCAACGCGCGCTCCGTCCACGCTTCGAAGAAACTCGGCGCTCAATAGCCTGGATGGAGTAAGACTACCTTCCCTTAGTGCACCCGATTGATGTTTCGAATAGGATTGAACACTCCGCGTCAAACCTTGCCCCTTTCGTGTTTGCATCCTTTCCCTTGAACGCTTCTCAAAGCTTCGCTTTCTCACGATTCTTTGCATGTGCGAGCTTATATGAACCAGGATCAGCCTTTCGATCTGTCTCTTCTACCCATGTTCTCCGAGATTGAGCAGCTCTCAAACCATCTCCAAGTAGGTAATGTGTACTCTTGATACATCTCTGAACATTGAGAATGTCTAGAGATCCGTGGCAACACCATTCGTCGACATCAGGACATATCATGGCCAGATCGAACGGCTCCGGTATGTCGAATATGCGGGGTTTGACGAAGGGATTGATGAATGAGGTTTGGGATGGATTTGATGGTCGATATTTCATCGGCGTAGAAAAGGCACTCTTCGACAGTCTGGAGAGATAATCCCAATCCTCAGGTTCACCCGCCGAGCTCGATTTATGGTTGAAGATCTGAGAAGGTTTGACGATATTGACTTGATTGTAGTCGTCAATCTTGATCGTCTTCTCCTTGGCTGCGGCCTCGCGAACCTCTTCGGCATGAGAATCCCATGCATCTCTTGCTTTAAACCAGCTTAGGTTCTCGTTGGATCGGCTTTCGTCATCGAGAGCTCGAAACTTTCTCTGCCGCATACTGTCGGGGTGAAATACATCCCTTTTCTCCTGCAAGGTAATCTGATCATATTCTGTCTTGTTCAATTTGTTCCACTCCCACATATCATAGTTGCTTGGGTTGTAGTAGTCATACATAATCCACAGACTGGTCGGTCGTGTAGACAGATTCCACAACAACTTGAAGTTTGTGATATAGCGGTACTCGAATCTGTTGTTCAAGCTTCGAGCCTCCTCGATTATCGGTCCCAAAGGCAGGAAGATCGATGGAAGTGAACCTGAAGATATTCGGTCTCCCTTTGAAAGGTTGACGTTCGGATCCACACAATCAAGAAAATTCAAATGTTCATCGCCGTCTAGGTACGGCTGAAACGACGAGCTATTCGGGCAAAGGATGCTGTATAAGTCGGACCATTCTTCATCCTCCTCTGGCTCTAGGTCCTGGTACATGGTGCCCATCTCGATGCGAAGAGAGTAACTACGATCCACGGTTTTGAGCATCGGAATATCTGGTTGGGAGTCGTGGTGGTTCCTGAACATAGCTTGCAGATTCTCGTCCTCCCCACGAGAGCCATAATTAGCTATGTGTAATCGATCAAGAAATGTCCGAGCATGACATGGCTTCGAGACATCCAAATCCACAGGATCCATTCTCAGGCAATCGCGCAAACTCAGTCAAAGTATAGGTCGACAAATTGGTCCTATCCAGCTTTTTGAAATTAATTTCAAGACACTCGAAGAATATAGAGATGATCTATACGTACTAACGGGATGTAATGAGATTCCAAATTGGCTTGGAGTTGTCTTTGAGCTACATTGGCTTTTCCTTGTCTGCTTGCTTGGATAGAAGTAGGTAGCGGTGCTTGAGTAGAAGCAAGCTCAATCAATCATGTTTTCCGACACGAAACGACAAAGGTGTTCCTTTCTTGGGTGGCGCCTTGGCAGTCTGACGTCAGATCTTGTGATCAATGAACGACTAACAAAATGAGTCTCAGTCCCTATACCCATTATTCCTCTCTCACTTCCCAAGCTGATCTCGGTTGATCTCAGCTGATAGCCGCATACGAGGATATCAACTGAACTAGTTGATGCAAATATCCCAAAGCAATTGATACGCTTTGATCATCACCCAAAGCAAAGTTACTGAATTCGCTCAGGCGGCCGGCCAATTTCGCAAGATAGGGCGACCTCAGCAAATCCTAGCAGAATCGATAAATAGAGAGAACAATGGTTGCCTTCGTGGTTGATTAGAAATTACCAGCTCGGCGGTTGAGGGACGTATTGTTCGATCTATGGAACCTGTAACGCTCGACGCGATGGATTAGGATATCCCATGAACTTGAAAGAACGAGAATAACTCCAGTGGTGGATCGGTGATGGGAAGGGGAGTCGAGGTACATCAATCTCTGCGTAGGCGGTGCGGTAACATGACCGCCCAAAAGAACAACGAATTTGGAATGGAAACGACAGGAGCACAACGATGCCATGTCGGGCTCTATGGAGACGCTGAATCAGGGAACTGGCAAGCGATGACCCGCAATAATGACAGTCATGCGGGCAACAAGCCAGTCCTACATAACATCGAAGTCACCGGACCTGCTGCCAATGAGATAGATACCACCCAAAAAGACGCAGAGTACAACGTCACTACCATCTTCAGCGGCATTGAAGCAACAGGGCAGCCTGCCTCACTCTTGAATTCGCATGGCTAATACCAGTATAGTAAGCTCACAAGGCTTCACAAAACAGTTATCTAAGCACGAGGTTTCCGCCTGATAATCATCTCACCCACAAAAGCTTGAAGAAGACAGCAGTGACACCGCCGTCCCGACTAAGGAATCGAGCAGAGCCATCATTGAGACTTCTATCTCCGTCGGCATCGAAGTAGTCAACAATGGGGTTACCAGCATCAGCTGCGACGATTGAGGCGGTGGTAGTAGTGCTCGGTGCAATTGCACTTCTCCCGCTATGCTGAACTCAGCGCGCCTGGCGCTTACACCAGATGGTACACTCGGCGTGGCCCACAATGACCTTGCGGCAAGCCTGCAGTCATCTTTTACCCAGTCCAGTGCCGCTTATGATATCGACTGTTAAGCGCCAATTGCTTGACGATTTTGTGCTACCTCGGAGCCTGCCTGGCTCTCCGATCGTTCGATCAAGCTCGGAGACACCGGTTGAGCTTTTCAAGTTTTTGCGTAAGTTCGCACTTATAGCAGGGGATAATTGGCCACCGTGGGTCTTTCTAGCTTCCATCTCTTGCCCTGGTTTCTTCTTTGGTGTCTTCCCTTTCTTTCTCAAATCACAAATCGGCACAGAAGGCCTGAAGCGCTGCAGTGTCTTTCAGGGAGAAGATGTCCTCACATAGGGGGCGGGCTGTTTTTCGACTTGAGGACGCTGGTGACAAGGACCGGCCTCTTTATAGGCAGTGACTGTTGGTATGCCACTTTCTTGTGGGTGTAGTACTGTCCTCGGTAACTGTTGGGGAGAGGGACTGGAACATCGACATCCCTTGCAAACCGTGAGACACGACGATCTTGGCGGATCCTCACGACCGAGATGATATCTTCATCGTAGTTGCAGGCGTCGTCGTAGATTTGACGTCAAAGACAACGACGGTAGGGCCCCACAGATCCACTCGAAGCCAATGCGTCGAGCGTGGTCCAGCCCGATGTGGTCAAACCCCAAGCCAATTGGACAACGGTATATCAGCTTCGGCAACTCCAAGCTGATTCTAGTCATCTTACACCATCTAACTCTTCGCTACACCATGGTCTCGCAGATCGCTGCCGTGGCCCTCTGAACTAGCTTTCGTTGCTGCGTTTACCGTTTGGGAACTTCGCGATGTGTAGCTTCGACCTTCATTGCAACATCCGCTCTCTCGACACAGCGTTCCTCAGTCTCTTCGTTGCTGTCTTCCAGGACAGGTTCTCGCTTTGTCATGCATGGTCTTATCAGCAGGGCAGGGGCTTGCAGTGATACACCAGCAGCTGTAGAATACGGTGGACCGCGCATTCTCGTTCTTTCTGACCCAGCACGACCTTTTCCCCTACAGCTGTCAACCTCGACTCTATGAATCGCTCTAGCCGTTTTTCTCTTGAGATCTCGGTGTTGAAACCAGATAGTCTTATTAGTTATGGGTGATTTTCGGTCAAGTTCAAGCGCATTCGAGGCTCATCTATGATTGGATGACAACAATCCCAAAGTGTTAAAGTTTCACTCGACTCACTCATTGGTCCATCAAGATTTCTGAACTGTACGTCATATCTAGCTTGACGCTGTGCTTCCTCAGTGCAACAATATCGTGAGCCGTCGAAATGGGTGTCTTCCAGCCCGATGAATGTTCGAAGTCTACTCCTGAGCAACAACCCTTGTATAAAACCTCTAAGTCGGACGCAATCAACAAGCTCAGAAAAGAAAAAGCCCCCAGGAAAATCCATCGGTATTTGAAGGTCTACAGCTCTCGACTTATCATACTATATAAACATGTCGAGCCACTACTGAAGAAATTGGAACCAATCCTCACCGATCAAAACCAACAACTATCAAACGTACCACAGGAGAAGATGTTGAACTCTTTGGTCGTCGATCTGGAACTCGAGATGCGAGTTTATTTTAGACCGCTTCGTGCTCTTATCGAACAGGACCAAGAACACAAAAGATTCCCAAAGTTCAAAGCAGATATCGCAGAGTTCGATGAAGCTCTAAACGCGTTCGAAGATTTAATGTCTCGACCTCCATTAAATAGAATTCCAAACGTCTCAGACCTGTGTGCCAATACTTCGACCGAGCTTGTTTGGAGATGCTTTCTGCTCTTGAGACAATTTGACACCAATACCAAGCCGTCCGCTATGATATCCTATCTACAGGAGATCTTCAAAAACGTTACCTCGAACATGAAAAGACAATTCATAGTTCTCCCCGCAACTACACATTTGGCATGGGATAAAGATAAGGGAGTCATTTATCTGTCGTCTACGGCAGTCAAATGGAATTACATTTTTCCTCATTAACTAGAGAAACAAACTCGAAGTTCAAGAATTCAAGACCCGAATATATCATCGCTTATTACGCTTCGAGAGACGTACACAGAAGAACTCGAAATTCATCGTGGGCTGGAGTTCGGTAGTACTTCAGAATTGATCTTGAAGAGTCATCATATCAGATGGAAGAGTGGCCAGAAAGAAGATGGTACACACTTTGGTGGACTCTACTTCGAAGGCATTGTTGGGGCCGCTTTGGATACATTCTACATGAAAAGGCGAGATCCTTGTCATCTGGACAAGGCTACGCTCCAGTTTGAGTACTTGTTGCGCAATGATGAGGAATACAGCTTTCATGAAGGTAATGCCATGGACTGGCCGGTGGATACATGTGCCGAGGTGGAAACCACCCTGAAGCTCATTCGAAGTCATCCGGAACTGAAAGGCATGCTGGACAACTCTCTGGCCTGGGCAGGTGCCCGGCTTCATGGTTTACAAAGTACGGCATAGGCCGTGTTGAGCAGTGCGGTGTGCGACGGGTTGGAGAACTCGACGACAAGAACATCCTCTAGGCCTTGAATCTCGCCCGGTGGCTGCTGTACGTCGTCTTCGCTTCGGTGGGCCCTAGAGCCGTGGCTGCACTGTCAGTGTACAATTGCTACAGACGCCTGTTGCCTCAGCACTCAAAACACAACATAGGAGCAGAACCCAGCCTGAAATCATGGCCACTGGGCAAACCAGCAAGGCTCGCAGTATGCCGTCACTCCATAGCTGGACCAATAGCGGACAACCAAACACAGGCGCCGGCAGCTCTGTCTAGATAGCATTCGTTCATTAGGTCCAGAGCGCCAAGTTTTTTCGAGCAATCGTCGAAGCAGGGAGTAGTGCGTGCACCGAGCTTAGCACGAGTCTGCTCGCACCCAAATACACAGCATAGGCGATCGTCCACATACTGGACGCGCTCACACATCGAGAGCAATTTAGATTAACATTTATTCCTTTACAAGGAGGCGGAAGCACCACTTCCTTCCACTGCTCAGAATCATCAGGTGGCAGCGCGTCCGTGCCAGTCGTGCCACTGGCTAACCCTTACTACATTAGATCTTCACCTCTACACTCTGAAGTTCAACCTTCACCAAAAATCTACCAGTATTTGTAAATCATGAAGCCAACGACAGCCGTGTAACGGTCGATGGCCACCGCGCCAGGCTATTTATCACCATCACTATCAATGTGATCTGCAGATTTCGACCCCATACGCGAGCGAACCGCAAGCGGAGCTACAGTTATCAGACATAAGTGGTGAGTAACTCTCTGCGTTCTATCAGCAAGAGCAACCCCATGTACCACACTTCGGCTAGCAGTACGCAAAGGAGTAGACAAGGACATACAGGCTTGAAGTAATCGAAGACTCAAAGATGCCGAGCCCCCATGTCATCAGACGTCGAGGACGCTTACAGCGTGTTCCCTATGACCCCAACCAGTTCCGTCACTCACTGGGACATGCCCACTACCATGCAGAAGCCCCAATTTGGGAACGTGCTGTTTGCGATAGGTTTGGTTGTTTCGGGACTGCCACCTCGAACGGTAGAATATTGGGCTATCGACCGTCTCAACGACGGTAAACTCGACATAGCTCTGGCGAAGATGAACCAGAGACACGTATAATTTACGGAATTCAAGGCTGTGGTCGGCCGAGAACTGCAACGCGAGCCTTTACATGAATCTCTATGGCAGGGTAGGAACCAATTATCCTCTGACTCGTCATGAAGGGCCAGAGTGGTGGACCTTTGGTGCCAGGGAATAACCATAGCATCGACAATATAGGTCGGTGATACATCTCGATGCGGTTTCGAACACGCGTACTGACCTTGCATAGTACCGGACACGCCACTATCGAATCCAAGTTCGAAGCGCAAGCGTGGCAACTCGAACGACTTCTCATCGAAAGCAGACAACAACTTCGATCCACTATATGACGTGAGCGATGATGATAGCAAGGAATACATCTTTCCTTCCGCCAGGCCACTCGATGATGCGGATCGAAATCCCGGCTCACCAAGGCGTCCAAACAAGACGCGTGCCCGGTCCTCTCAGGAAAGCACCTCGTGGACACCGCGAGAGGCCACCGCACCCATCCTGGGCGCCGGGACGGAGAACGATGCAGTGGACCCGAAACCGACCTGTGACAGCGACACAGATTGGGAAGTCGTTAGAGAGACCAGAGCGGAGGATCTGGAGACGATCACAGAGATACGAGATCGAACGCATGTGATCAATCCGGACGACGTCTTGGATCAGACGGACAGACTGGCGCTGCTTGTGAGGAACAAATTGTATGCACAGTTTACAAGGGCAATATGGGCATAGGCTTGTACATTCTTTGACTGGTCCAATCTACTGGAGACACCTGGGACCATATCCGAAGTTGTGCAGATGGTGAATATCCACGGCATCATGCAAGAACTCGAAGGTTGGCAGGGTTTGGCAGTTTCTTCCATAGGACAATCCGGGCCCGGCCTATGGTGCACTCGTGGTAGCTTCTTGGGCAACGATGCACTTTGACGCTGGAGAACCGATCGTGCGGATCCGGAAGGACACCTCAATCACTGCGCACAAAATGACAATAGTTCCATCCAGCCCCCCTTGCGAGGTGTCACGATCAGGAGAAGCTCGGAGTCCAGTGTCTATGCATCGAAACATCAGTCACCCGCCGACTAGTCGAGAACATCGGGCCAATACTGCTCCTCCTGCCAGTGAATGGGCTCGATCCATGGGCTCAGATGTTCGGCGCATTTATCGGTGCTGATTTGCCGATGAAGTTCGAGTTCTGGATTGCACATGGACAACAAAAGTCGAGTCAGGCAGAGCGTACACTAGGTACGACGGCTTTGAAGAGAAAATTTGCGCGTGTCAAATGGGGCAAGGATCGCCAGCTGAACCACATCATTATAGCAACCATGAAGTGGAGCTACAAACCGCACGTATCCGAGCCTACCGGAGTCACCGAGACCGTGACCTGTCACGATAGCGATGAAATTGTAAGATAGAAGAAGATCAGCCACCGCGGTATCGCATAGGGTCACATAGACACAGACCAACATCAAATTTTCAAGAGAGGCTCGTCGACAGCGGCGCTGGTACTTGCGGATCTCGCTTCGTTCGGCAGTCCATTCGACGCAAACGTACAGAAAGGAAGGGAAGCGCATTCTGGCCACCGGCGAGAGCCAGCGTCCTACATACCTGTTGCTCTCCGGTGCGCCATACAAGCAGGCACCTGATGATATCCGGATCTACTTTCGGGTCCTGCATAAGAAGTCGTGGACCGAATCTAGCGATGATGGGAGGATTCAGCCATGCTCGAGAGCCACGGTGGAGAGCATTGTGGAACTATCGACCTGCACCAGGAAGCTCATCGCTGCGGGCACCAAGAACGAAGAGATTCGAAAGGAGGACGTGAACCAGATAACCACCGACACAGCCGCTGCCTTGGGAGCACTTGTCATCTCTCGCGATGAAAGCTCTCTTTGGTTTGGCAGACCGGCGAAGACACTACTAGACTCGCAACGTTCATATACACCACACATATTGGTGACCGCTATCTCAAGCACATGGAAAGCCTGCGTAAGAAAGAGTACGGGACCATGATTGACGAGCAAGGGAACAATAAGATAACGCTCAGGATGTGGAACCAAAATTTGATGTGATAATGAGTGTGTTCGTCCTTCCCAGCACTGGCCAAGATCGCGATGGAGCGAGGACTCAGCTTGACCGCCTCCAAATGTCCGAAGAAAGGGTTGGTACCTGGACGCGAAGTGGAAGCGCAATTTTACCTCTTGCATCTCGCCGATATCGTCAGCTCCAGCCGAAAAGGGACAAGAATGATGGAAGATCTTACAGGCAGACCGAAGAATTTCGAGTTCCCGGTGTTCAGCGCCTACCCGGTTGTATTGTATATCGCTCCTAAGGCGAGCTCTTGCGCATCCCTTTCGGCTAGAGAACACGATGAAAGCCGTCATGGTCGTGGAGCCGCTAACAGGGACACAGTATCTCACCGCAAGGGGATGACATCCGGCAGAATGGACGGGAGGGTACCGGTTTCGAAGCGCTGGGATCTGGAACCGGAGTTCTAAAACGTAATCGATATACGTAGGCAAAACCCGCGATCCATCTAGCCCTGTGTGTGTGATACCGGAACCTCGTCCTCGTGCGCTGGTTGGGTCTCTCCAAACCATGGGCACTCTATGGACCTTGACCAAAGGGAATGTCGCGTACCTGATGGAGCCGAACCTCGACCCTGGCATGGAACTCCAAGCGGCCAAGCACGAGCATCGATTCGGGGAAATTGACGAAGTCACTTTCATACGCTTCGATTGCCCGTCACTGGTGGAAGAGCAGAAGATCGTTACTGCACAGCAAACCACCAGACTGATCAAAGACAGCATTACGAGAGTCATTCCCAACCGCGATGGGACCTTTGAAGTCGTCGAACTCGATCACTCAAGCCAGCCCAGTGCCGCCAAGAAGATGAGAACCAAACGGCAGACCGTGACGGACAATCAGGACACACCCAGTGTTTGATAGATGATACGGTGGCACGAATTGATGTACGGAGGACGAGAGCATAGGGGTTGGCAATATTGGTCGAGGATCTTGCGTTGAATGAATTTAGTGATGAATGAGTTCAGGTTTAAGTAATCCTGTCTCGTTTATAACCAGAGGCTCAAATATATGTTACAGACGGACGGCTAATGGACAGAACCCTGCATACCATGTGAGAACATGAACACAACGGACCTGTGCTGCTCAACGATCGTCCATTACTCCACGAAAGATTGTAGGCTGCCCAGAGTGCTCAAAGAGTCTATGGCAAAGAGCAGCCACATAACCTGGCAAGGAGGCTTCCCCCCTGTTTGCGACCGAAGGCTGTGTAAGCACCTTGCTTCCAAGGTCAGCCTATCCATGTTGGAAGTCCGTCAACATAGGTGATATGGCACATCTTTCCCTTCGAGATAGCTCATGCCCTTCAGTGAACTCACTCGGCGCACCGCATGAACAGAGCATGACTGGGTGGAAAACACAGGTGAACGATGTTTCGATCCCGCCAAAAATTGAACCCATGCCACTAGCCCTTTTGAGGCAAAGCTGCACCACTGCAGGGCACCTCATCGGATTTTCTCGAGATCTGAGGTCTAAGAAAAAGGAGCAAACCTACACGTCCATTGATGAGAAAAGGCCTCTCTACCGCATCAGAGGGTGCGATGCTGACTATCGCTGGCCCTGTACTGACGGAATCAGATCGTGCTTACGGCTGCAACATTGGAGGTTTCAATGCAGCAGGTCGGCTTTCCCCAAAACCACAGTGTTCGCCAAAGCGAATCGCCCCAGCGAATCGCCCCTCCAGATTCAGAAACTCGGGGTAGGCACCGGCCATGCAACATGCTCCGTCCTCGACAGCGCTCGGCCCACGACTCTACCTGAACCCCACGAGCCCTGCACCCCAAGTCGCCCTCCACGGCAATTGCTCTCCTCTCCCGGCCATGGTGCCCTTGCTCGAGCAACGGAGCCCACCAGGTTGCGCCAGTAGCTGCAGACGCGACGCAGTGGTCTTGAGTAATGGAACATGAGTGCCGCGAACAACGTCGTCGGAGCAACAATACATACCCTTGATGAAGGAAAGTTTTCGAGATTCCGATGGAGAAGGGCTAGAGGGGTTACGACCAATAGCGGCCGTGCACCGTAAAAGAATCCGCATACAGCGATAACTCTGGTAACGCTGTCTAGAGCAGTGCCAGCAGGCAGATAGCAAGACATCAGAGTCTCTTGATCTTGCTAAGCAACGCGCCCTTGCGCCAGCTTTCAACCGATCGCTTCCACCTTCGTCGTGAAATCTCCCTCTTGCTCGACATGTCCAAGCGCACTAGATCAAGAGTATCTGCTCAGATCACTATCCCATTTCAGGTGACATCCACGATCTATTACACTATTTCAAAGAACTACAATCATGGCCTTTTAGCTTTCATCAGATTTTTAGCACGCTAAACTCTACTCCACTCCCTCACCTTGATCGAGAAAAACCATCAAGATCATCACTTCTGACAAAATACGTTCGGTCTCATATTCGCACCATTGACTTAGTGTCTCCTTCCACGCAGCATATACAGCTCATTCTATCAGACGAGCCAGCTCGAGAGCATTTGCTAAGATTATTACCCAGGGCAATTCACATCACTCGCACGGTTCTGGAGGACTGCTACCTTTCCTTCACATTCTGCTCTCATTCAAGTGGGGCTGCCATGATCCCTACCTCCGCTACTACAAGCTCTTTTTCAGATTCGGTACAGTAAAATCCTCTTCCAACGAGCAGCCGTATGCCAACGATGACAGTCTTTCTCATTATTCAAGACACCAAATGGGGTCCTTCAGTCGCCAGAATTATCACGGCTTCGTCGCCATGGGAGGCAAGGACGTCCGCTCGAAAATCTTAATGTTCCTCTGTCGGACGCTTACCCCCGCTACTGGAAAGTCTTAACCCGAGGGTCGCGAGCAGTGCACAAAAACAATCGCCATAAAAGAGCCGCTCACCTATAAGGAAACCATGGCAGGTCCTTTCGCAACCTAGTGGAAAGGAGCAGGCGACAAAGAGATTCAGGACCTTCAATCAATGGGAACTTACATACGCGTAAAGCGGTCATCAATACCAAAGGGGGTAAAAATTCTCAGCACTTGCATGGTATACAAGATCAAGAAGGACCTCGCCAGCAAGGTCTTGCGTTACAAGGCCAGATGCGTCGCGATGCTAAGCCTAATTCGAGATGGTGACCTCATCCAGATATATAACACGCGGCCTTTACTGCATCTCCGCCCCGTACAAGTTGCCTATATTTGTTCAAAGTCTCGTAATAATAGGAAAGACATCTCTATCAACTCGAGACGCTTATCGAATTCTATCTTGCAAACCCCTAAGCGTCCAAAACATCAAAACTACCAAATCTGCGTATCCGACTCATAAAGCGCAATATATATTAATTCAATAATACAACGACAACAATAACGCGTTGTTCTAATAGTATATACTATTTTATTTTTTAACTAAAATACAAAAGAGAGAGACAATTGTAATGCTAGTTTTTAATAATTAATTAAATACATTAGCGTTAAGTTCTTGTAGTAGCAACTTAACGTTTTGCAGAGTCTTTTTTCTAAGAATTTTGTTTTGAAATTTTTATAAATTAAGGTTTCTTTGAATCATAGTTTTATATGCTAGGTAGTTCCATCTTGTATACGTTATTATAGCGACGTCTTGTTACATATTTGTATATAATCTTACAATTAGCGATTATTTGGATAGCCTTGCGCTCGATATTTTGGAGTATCTTGAGTGCTTTATCCTCGCGCTGTTTGTATTTGTGTCTCTTAATAGACTATACTAGATTGATGCGCGATAAGGGGATTTGGGATAGGACGGTCTAGATTGCTCTGACTAGTTTAAGTTACTTCCTATTCACGGGGTTGAATGTTATTTAATAAGGTAAGCGTAAGATACAATAAGCGGATTAGTTCCCGCACCCCCTGGCGGCTACATCACCAGCTAAGGGGATAAGAATCGATTGTCGAACAACCTGACATGAGATTCCTATACGGTTTGCGTACGGTTGCGAATCTTGGTTGCATCTAGCTATTGGTGACCATGGAGGTGGTACATCAGTGCTTTTTATTCTCGCCTGTGGACGATGACACCTAACACAGTGATACAGGCATTAATGGAATATCACGTACGCAGACGTCTAGTACGGCTGGCAGGTATAAGATGCGAGCTCTCGAAAGTACATGCAGTCATTCTGGTAAATTCTAACCCATCCACAGTTCACAAAATACATCGACATGGTCTACAGCATCTCCCTCTGCACGAATGAAATATCCATCCTGTTGCTGATGCTTCGAATCTTCCTGTCGGTTCAGCGAAATTTCTGGTGGTAGCTCACCCAATCCCTCATCGTCTCCAACACCGTCTTCTACATCATCTTCTTCCCTATCCCAATCTTCCTCTGCTCACCACGAAGCAAGATCTGGAACCCCACAGATCCTGGACGCCGTCTCAACATCGACGATCTCTACATCGCCTCCGCCGCCTTCATCAGGGTCTCCGACATTTCGATGCTGCGTGTGCCAATTTACCTAATTCGGAACCTGCAGATGTTCGTCCGCCGTAAGATCGGTGTCTTCCTCATCTTCGGCACTGGAGGGTTGTCAGTCCCCACTCCTCACCCTTCCCGCCCCATTCAATCCAGCATCCGGTCTGACCAATGAACCCACATCAGAGCTTGCATCTCCAGCATGATCCGCCTCGACGAATGCGTCGTCCTCACCCGCACCGACGACTACACCTACCGCAAGGACGTTCGTCCTCCCTCTCTTTCACACCTTGTCACCCGCCACCAAGTCCCATACACAGCATGGCCGAACTAGCGTGCGGCCTCCTCTGCTCCTGCCTCCCCTTCTTGCCCCGTCTCTACCAACACGTCTCCGCCATAGCGCCCTACACCGCTCACCACGGCTCTTCCGCCCAAGCGCTCCAAGATCCAGAAACCAAAGCTTCCGTCTCCCATGCCGCACGACGGGGGCTAAGCAAGAGCAACAAGCGGGGAGGGGATTGGATCCATTTGGATGATAAAACCTTGGCGAGTCTGCCGAAGGGGACGACGGTGGATATTGAGCGCAGAGGGGGCGACGAACAAGCTTTTGACGAGGCGGTGGAGGGGCTGAACGGGGGTTTAGAGAAAGGGAGGGGCTGAGTCCGGCAGGCTGTCCGGGGTGAGATTGAAGGTGCGTGAGTCAAAATGTCTACAACGCGACTTCGATATCGTCTATCATTCGATGAAGCGATAACATTTCAAGCCGGCCGACGAAAGCCATATTATACTCTCCGCTTCCCAGTGTCTGGACTGCACGATCACTTTCTGGGATCTACTAGCTAATCGCGCAGAATCGAGCCAAGTTGTTCCATCCATACTCCGGCAAAAGAATTTTCTTTTCTTTCTTTTTTTCATTGTTTCTGATTGCCCCGTCCTCAATGCACTAACGCATCTCCCCAGCAAAAACCCCTCTCTACCCCTGTCCCAACAACCCAACCACCCTCCCTCCATCCCAACCCGCTCGACGCACGTCCCATCTCCCATTTCACCCATCCTTCCCCCCAACCCCGCCCCTCTTACGTCTCCGCGCTGGCTCCCAAACCACACCACCTCCATTCACCATATTTTCCTGATTGTCTCAATCTCTCAAAATAGGTTTCTATCCTCTCATACCCGCAAATACAAGAGTCATGCTGGTTCTATATTGGGGAAGAATAGACGGTGGTATGTGGTGCGTGATGATGATTGATATATTGTGTGTTTGGCTTGTTGGGGTAATGTTGTCTTTGTGTTGCTGGTCATAGGTGTTTGACTGCTGGCTGGTCTGACTCCGCTGTTGCTGAGAGGAGTTGAGAGGAGTCGTCGAGTATACTGGTGAGTATTTTTCGGCGGAAATTGTCGCGTAGTATAAATGGTTGTGATGTTCCTAAAATGCGTATATCCTCCCAGCGTGGGTTATTGACCTGACGCAAGCGAGTCTGTGAAAGTTGTTAGGGTCTTTCGCTGGATATCTCTTGATCGGAAGAGGTTTGGTTACGTTTCAACCTTGTAATTTTTAAATGTTATCATTTCCCTTACCCATAAACGATTGGTAGTCATCTAGTCATCCATATTCTCTTCTTGACTCTTGTCTCTTACGCTTCTCTTTCTCGTTTGTTGTCTCTGTCGTATTCCTCTCTTTTCTCTCTCTTTATTCTCCTTCCCTTAGCCTTAGATTTGCATAGCTTCAGAGGGTAGATACTGCGATAGAAAGGTCGTGCTAGACATGGGTATAGGGTGTGCGAGCCACGGGGAAAATGGTGATTGTCCTGAGGAAAGGCTTTCGTGGAGGGTTTTCTCGGTCACTCAGTTGTAGAGAGAAGCATGTGCTGCGAGATCAAGCTGCTCAAGATAACATCTACCTAGAATTAAAGACCCATGAACTACTCGACATAAAATGCTCTTTCCCCCACCCAGGAAGTAGCAACTCATCCACCCACTCGTAACATACTCTCTTCACGTCCTGATTATTTAAGCCCACCTAGCAACACCCCTCCCGCTCCCCCTCCTCCCTCCAAAGCTTGAACCCCCCCGGCACCAATCTCTGAAACACCCCCCTCCGATCATACCGCCTACTCACCCCCTTCAAAAACTCCACATTCTCCTCACCATAGCTCGCGACCGGGTCTTGCGACTGCAGCGCGTAGTTCAGGTACAGATACTCGTTGTACAGATCCTGGGAGCGGGCGTAGGCGATGGCTTGGCGGAGGAGGGATTCAGTGGCGGTCGTGATGGCGGGGTCGTCGGTTGCGGAGCGCCATTGGATCGTGAGATCCAGCCCTGGGGGAGGGGGTGTGGGTATTAGCTGGTGTTATGTTTGGAAAAGGTTGGGGGGGGGGGGGGAAGGGGCGTGGGGAAGGAAAGGGATGTAGGAGGAGACGTACAGACTAGGTCTTGGCTTCCGTCGAGGCCGAGCACGTTTCCGCCGTTGGCGGCGCCGCGGCTGGTGATGGAGCAGGGCATGGGTTGGAGGACGATGCTGGCTTGGAAGGCTGCGACGGATTGTACGGGCTGGTAAGCTGCTTCGGCGAGGGAGAGGATCTGGGCGAAGAGGGTTGCGTTGTTAGCGAAGGTTGCGGTGCCGAAGAGTTGCCTTTTCACGAAGGTTAGTCAATTTTGTGATTGAAAGCTTGGAGATGTGCATACCGGTAGCCATTTGGGGTGCCGGCGCCGGTTTCGATCGTGATATCTGTAAGGTTGGTGATGCGCATGGTGTTCGAGTACTGAGGCTGTTGGCTGGTGAAGTTCTGCAATGCAGGGGGATATTCCTGTGCTTTGGTGTAGGTATATTGGTTCGCTACGAATTCAGGTCCTTTGGGGCCAATGATGTAGGCATTGATGACTGATGCATAGTCATCTACCCCTGCACCCGAGGCGCTGGTGAAATCTTCAAGTGCCTGGAGTTGGGTAGGTACGCTTGTCCATGGGTAGATGATGAAGCCGCCCCATAGCTTGCCTTGCTCGAATGTCTTGAGGTCGAAGCGCGTCACAACGCCAAAATTGTTGGTCCCGCCTTTCAACGCTTTGAAGAGGTTCGAGTGGTCGTAAGCGTTGGCATTGACGATTTCGCCAGAAGCAAGGACAATCTGGCATCTTATCAGCAAGCCTTTTATGAATAGATGTAAAACATGCATTACCTCGTAGTTGTCTACATTGTCGCAGACAAAGCCATATCGAGATGCAAAGTAAGAGTTCCCACCTGGTCGTAGTCAGCACCATCTACTATTCCTATTCCCATTCCCAGAACGTACCTCCGAGAGTGAGGCCTCCAACCCCAACATCATTCACGCGTCCACCAGATACCGCAAGATTCATCGCGTCGAGTTTGAGGTAAACATCCTGCCATCGTGCACCACCGCCAACGAACGTCGTAGATCTGTCCTCCGACACACTGACAGTGTTCATGGCGTTGAGATCAATGGTGACACCGTTCTGGATGTTAGCAGCTCCAGCCCAGGACATATGACCACCACCTCGGACAGCGAACTGGCAATGCAAGTGGGCTAAGAGAGCCACGGCACAAGAAATCTCCTCAGCGTTGTTTGGCGTATATCTGCAGTAGGGTCTGACCGAAGACTCTTGTTGCGTCCACTATAGCATATATTAGCGAACTGTCCGCACAGGACATAGATAGCCTGAGGATGTTGCTCACATATCCTTGACTCCCGTTCTGCTGGTTTTGGAAAGATGCTGAATCGGCGAAGGAAACCTTGTCATTAGGAAAGAACCAGCTCGGTCCGCAAGTAGCTTGCAGTCTTTGGCACTACCGAGTCATACATGAACAACGCTTCAAGCCTTAAGATGAAGGCAGGCTTCACTTACACATCTTCTGCCTGTTTCGCTCGATGCAGTCGTGAGTCCATCTCGACGTCTGTGGCTATTACCATGAAAGCCATAGACCACAACAGAGAAGCATAACGCGAGACCAATCTTCATCATATTTGATACGGGCACAATCAAGCTTAGAGACGACCAAGAATGCCTCTCCGCTGTCTATGAAGAGGGCAAAGGTTCAAGTCGATAGAAGAAGGGAATCAAGGTCCATTTCTGATGTTATTTAGATTGGAAGGAGGAAGTGATGAGATCTGAGATATCTCCACATTCCGAGAACACGTGGGAATTAGGTAAGTAACACAGTAATGACTCTAAATAGGAAGCTCCAAGGCATAGTCTCTCGAACGAAGGAAAGAAATAACAGTCTGATGTAGCGCACTCTTAAAAACGCGACATCGGTATCTGCATGCAGTCAGGCAGGCGCAGGGAGCACAATGGGCGCAAAACGATAGCCCGTAAATGCCAGGGATTCAATGATCTCCAACAGCCTTACAAAGCCACGCGAGAGATATCTCACAGACGACGATCTGTCGCATGGCTGCTCACCAGAAGATCTGATTTGCAAATGGTACAGATGCGCTGAATGCATGCATCCATGGCGAACAACTCCGCCACCTGCAGAAGCCTTTGCGTGTTTGACACAAGCCGAGTTGTACGTCCGATACTGTTCGAGCCGAAGTATCAAGCAGGCCTTCTATCGTTATGTAGCCGCAAGCGAAAGTCTTTGAAAGGTAGGATAGGAGAATTAGTCGAGCGTCACGATCTCCAATCAACATTGCCTAGGTTGCCACTTTTGACCCGAGAAAACTCAACTAGTTTCTGTAGAAATTTGATCTTGAGAGAGGTCTAGCGATAACAGAGGAAGGAGCGTTGAAGACTTTGATATGTACTTGGTCATGCCTGGCGCGATTAGATTAACCTTCGTGTCACGTGCGATGCTAGAAGGTGAGACGGCCAGGTTTGCCCCCATATCTTCTCTCAGTGTCCGAGCAACTTCGCAATCTTTCGCATATGTTTGCACGGTAAGATCTCGCCTAGGCTGCTGCTCGTAAAAGTAGCAGCGACAATCGAGTATTCCAGTCCATCATGATCATGCTGTGCTCGATGCTTGACCAACGCAAGGTAGAGGATTGACAATGTACTTCGTATTTGTCCCTCACTGAATGTGCTTGCTCTCCAATCCTTGCTTAAGTGTTGTGCAAGATGCACCGGAACCATTGTATGAAGGCAAGGGACAATTTTCGTCGTAATGCAAGGGGCCTGGTTTTTCTTCCGTTACGCGCACGTGTTGTACCTCATTAATACTTACCCTCTCCCATATGAACATGCTATTCCTTCGTTTTTCTTTGCAATCATAGCACCGATGACGAACATTGGTAGCCTCACGCCTTCGCTCTTGTTGGTAAGTAATCCTTGAGAATATTCAAATGAATAGAAACTCAACCCAGCCTAGGGCTTGATCTGGCTATCCGTCGCTATTGCCATTCTTTTCACCATCATTAGAACAGCAATCCGTATCCGTGTTTACCGACATCTCTTCGCCGACGATGGCGCTGTGTATCTTGCACTTACAATCCTTGTTAGCATGGGGGTCATGTACCAGATCATTACGCCAACGATGTTCGAACTTGAACGGCTATTGACACCAGGAGCAGTGCCATCAGCGAACTTCGTGCAGGAGGCAGCATTATTTCTCAAATTGCAATTCGCCATTATTATCTTGTTCTGGACGACTCTCTGGGCTGTCAAGCTCTCCTTTCTGCTGTACTGTAGAACCCTGTTCGCCGGGCTACCCAACCAGTTGTTCTGGTGGTGGTTGGTCTCTGTGTTCGCTGGAATGGCCTATCTTGGATGTTGGGCTACGCAACTGGCCTCCTGCGCTCCGATATCCAACTATTTCCACCTAGGTACGACTGTTATCATCGATAGTGGTTGAATTAAACACTGACCGCTCAAGGTGCCTGTGAAACAAAGCGAGATATCTGGGTGTCCAATTTCAGTCTTTACTACGCAACAGCGGTGGACATCCTATGCGACCTCCTCATCATGGCTCTACCACTCCGCCTCCTTTGGGATCTTCAGATTAATCGGCAGCAGAAGTCGGTACTTGCGGCAATTTTCTCACTCGGGTTCGTCGTAATTGTCTTTGCTATCGTACGGGTGATCGAGACGAGTGCTTCGATACACCATGTTGATCCTATCTGGCTTGCTCTATGGTCGATGATTGAAGCAAGCGTGGGTAAGAAAAGACTGCAGCTGCCATGGAACAAACCTTCCACTAACAGATCTTGAAACAGCTGTGGTCGTGTCCTGCCTTCCCTCTTTCCGGGTCTGGACCCGCGCGAGTCGATCAGCCTCTGCCTATAACCGACGAAATGTTTCCACCAGTCGCTCCCGGTCACACTGTTCATCGAAGCGTGCTTGGCGTCTAAAGCCCATCAAGCACGGAGCAACATCATTCGGAAGTGGCGGTCACGGTGGTGGCGATTCTTTACCAACGAAGCACTATGCTGGCGCTGAGCGCGTTGGTCCGTTCGCTGCCGACCACGAAGCTGAGGAGTCGGCACGAGAAGATGGCAGCAAGGAGTACATCTTGCCGAAGATACCCAGAGAGGGCGTAGACGTCAGGAGCGATGTGATGGTCGATTTCAACTAGATGGGCGTGTTGGAGGACCTTCGGACGGTCTTGCTTGTATGCCACAAACATGTACTTAGAGAATTTCATCCCGGAGCACAGAGTCTGCGGAGACGCATACAATCACAGTGACTTAGGTTGAAACGCTGAAGTCTTCTCGTTGACTGCTGAAATGGCGTCTGTCATCTTTTTAATGCCTCGTATGTTCCATCCTCTTCCTTCCCTGCTCTTCGTCAGGTCACACCAGTGTCACCCATTGCACCAGCTCCGCTTCGCCAGAGTCTTCACAGTTTCGACATAGTCTTACGCTCTCTCATGATCCGCCGACGAAGATCTTCGTTGATATTTCCTCTCCGTAGCACACCAGTCCCTCCTGTTAGCCACCACAACAGGCTTTCCGCACTACGCCCGCCACCCGGTAAGGTCAAGAATAATCTACAGCCTTGAGGTCGTTGAGTCGTCTGGCGCTTGTTTCGCTTAGCTGAAAGCCAGCGGCTCACAGCAGTATTTTCCACACCCTGCTATTCGGCTTACACGAGATTCACATCTCGGTCCTCGACCTACATTGCAAGGACCTGCACCATGTAGGGTAGCCCGCACTTCCTCAGCTCTTTGATGGCTCCGTCCGCGATCGCGTGCCACTTATCCGGGGCTCCTCAAGTGGGGACGTGCGGGCGGGCGACAACATATTAAATGGCCGAGCCTAAGGTTCTGAAATTAAAAGGAACAGATGCGAGAGAGGGTAGGGGAGAAGCAGGATTGGCGGGATGGGTAGCTGGCGTCGTGGGTCGAGAGGTTAAGTATGTGGGTGAAGGAGGTTCGTTTGGTCGATATGGATGAGGCGGATAGAGAGGAACATGCCAGCTCCCGTTGGATTACTGTTGACTGTTGGAGAGTGAAGAAGGCCATTGTGGAGGGCTAGGGTGGATGAACGTGTCTTGAGGTGTGCTCGTACTCCAGGTAAATTAGGGGCACCGCGGCTAGCTGAGGCGGGGTTTAGCCGCCTAAAAGGGCCGCCAAGAGCCTTCAGTGAGACAGCTGGCCGAGTGCTTTCTAATTCTGGGCAACGTTACGGGACACTTTCGTGTGACCGACTACGTCCTTATTTCTCTACACTATGCGATCGAGACAGTCGAACTCCACATTGCCTAGAACTCGGGCGGCTGAAGCAGGAGCGTAAGTGAGGATCCGCCAGGCGAAGTCTCGACATCTTCGTGACTTTGTCTTCACTTCCCTTCATCAAAGTATATACTGGTACCTCGTGCCGTTCTTGGCTCAGAATTGACATCCTAAAGTCGAAGCGCTCAAATACACGTGTGTCAATGATGGCATCCCAAGAAAAGCAATGCCAGGATTTCGTCAACGCATGCCTACGAAAGCGTGTCTCCCCAGAAATGTATGGAGTACTCGTCACCACGTTCCAGGATAAATACCCAACGCTACGCTGCCGAACCCTGCTTATTGTCCTTTTCAAGCGAACACTGGTCGATGGTGTAGATGACCCCAGAGTACCATTGTATGTGCGGGAAATGCTGCGCCTGAAGATAGCCAGTCTGGCAGAGGTTCTGTCAAGCTTACTGCCTTCTCCATCAGAGCCATCTTCAAAAGGACACAATACGTACCGTGATCAGACAATGCTGGAAGTTGGTAGCGCGCAGAAGCCGACATTGCAGGGTCTGGTTGTCCAGATGTTGATTCTTGAAGTAGCAGAGGGTTTGTTAAAAACAAAACAAGATGTCAGAGCCACATTGAAGGCACTGATAGCTTGGATGTCATTGTTTCCTGGGTCAACCTCCTTGGGCTATCTGGTATACGCGGTTCTTGGTATGTCAATCACTCAAGAGACACTTAGTGAGGCGTCAACGAAAGGTAATCTGAAAAGCAATCTCTGATTAACAATATTCAAGCGAGCGCTAACATTCTCAGCTTAGGCTTGAAGAAGTCATTTGGACGTGCCCTGTCCCCACTAGTCCCTCAACTTCTGCAGACGAACATGCAGATTGCCACCGCCTTCGACTTCTGGCAAAAACAATGCAGCCTAACCGACGTGGCCGTTGCTCGACCTACTGATCAGGCCTTCGGGGCTGTCAACATGGGGTCTTTCTCTTTCCAAGAGAACTTTCTGGATACGCCATCAGTAACGACAAGAGCAGGTACTTACGTTTATCTCAATGCTTTGGTAGGTACTGGGTACATCTGAGCTCTTTTGCGCATTGTTAACAGCAACAGCTGCACGCTCGTCCCTTGTTCGATGACTCAACGGTGATGAACTATCTCAATTCAAGATACAAGGTATTCCATACTAATGTCTCCTGGCCTTACTTTGGTTAATGGCTTGTAGGGCGATTATACTACCCTCATCATCGACCTCATCCTAGCATCATTCGATGTCCTCGCTAACGCCATGTATCGTTCGGAACCAACGGAGTCACTAACTTTGCTCAGGTCCTATCTCGTAAATAAACTGCCCGTTTTCCTTTTAAACTATGCTAGCATGATGTTCGAACCCATGACAGTTGAGTATTGCATTAGTCAAGCTCTTACCCACGTTGACCCAACGGCATTTCCTTCATTCTCGCAAATGTTCGATATACTTGGCCGTAACAGTGTGTCAGAAGCGCGACAAGAGTTCCTATTTGCTTGTGCTTTGCATCAACTCATCCCTGAGCAGAATATCGAGGGCCTTCTGGGGGATGTTCCTATGCAGAGCCTACCTGCTGGTGGTAGATGTACAAAGCATGACTTAGTAGCACAGTGCACGGCAAACCCGAGCAGAATCGAAGAGCTTGTTGTGGAGCTTGAGAACATGGAAGGTAATGCTGGCGAAATTGCTAGCGCTCTACTAGAGGTACGTTACCAAAGACGTGTAATTCAAAAACGCTGTTATCGGACAGTCACATTCGAAGGTTTAAATCGGAGTCACCATTGCAATGAAGAATCGAGCATGCTGACTCTGGGTTTCAATCAGATAATGCAGACTCTTTGTACAAATAACGATACCATGACACTGAAAGGATTGTGTAATGCGCTGTCACGGCGCCTGGGGGCTTTAGATGTGATCATGCTCTTCAGTACACCGGAGTATCTACTAAGGCCGCTATGCAACACATTAGACAACTGGCAGATTCACGAAGATCAAGGTTTGCCGATTCTGCTCAACCTGTCGGTTTTTACAGCTGACAAGAGCAAAGGCGAGAACCAGCCCGTATATGACGAATTTGGTAGCATCCTGTTATTTGTTATGTTGGTGAACTACCGATTTGATCTCCAACGACATGACCTTGGAGTCAGCGATTCAAGCTCATTCATACTGCACTATGTTCGAGTGGCGAGTGCCGCGAAGAATTTTGATGAGCTAACAGAAAAGGAGAGCAAGCTCCTAGGCGCCTGGGTGCGTGGTCTATTTGAAGAGAATGAAGGCATCAATGATGAACTTATGGCAGCGTCGAGCCCCATAGAATTTCATCTGGTGGTCGCTACGCTTCTTGATCAGAGCCTGAAAGCTTGCCAGGCGGGCTTCTTGCCGATGTCGACGCTCAAAGACGGGTTAGAATGTAAGCCGGAATGTCTTCAACGCCTTACTGCGCTTCCTTTTTGTTAGCCCTGTCAATTCCGGTATTACCTAATATGATGAAATCAAGTCTAATACTTGAGTCGCGGATGGACCAACATCCTGATGCTAAATGAAAGTTTATTTTCTATGTTTTAATTTCTGACAATACCTGCCCCGAAGGCTCTTCTCTTATGGCTCAGCTTTAGTCCAGCATATAAAAGTCCTTACAATGGCTGACTCACACTTAGATCTCCTCGAACCCTTTCTTCCTTCCCTCATCGCCGGTCTGACCTACTTCGCCCACAAGATCTGGGAAACCACCGAACAATCCACGAATCTTGACATTTTTCTCCCAGCACTCACCACACTTGTCAAGCCCCGTTCCATTTCCTCTGATTCGGCAGCCATGCACTCCGCCGTCCTGTCTATCGTCGCCAAACCCCTTGAGCACGCTCTACAGCACGCCCAACGCCGGCACCCGCGTCGCGCAGACATACTTCCCTTGCTCGAAGCTCTTAAACTTCACGCGCACAAAATGCGCGGCGATACTACCGCCTTTGCAGAACTTGAAACCTGGTCCGCCACCCCCGGCGGAAGCCTCCCAGCGTCTCTACGGCACACCTTCCAGAGCCTAATTCTCTGGGCCAGTCCCTCCAGCACAGAACTCTGCCCGCCGCATTATACCCATCGCCAACTCATCCTGAGTGTCCAGGTCCTCGGCGCCAAAACCGTGCTCAGCAACCTCATCGACGAACTCATGCTGCACGTCACCTCTCCTAACAGTCTCGACGCAGCCCTCGACGTTATCGTTACTATGATTTCCGCCCCGCAAGCACGCTTCCCAGATGCCATAGCCACAACGGACCTGAACAGCGCTCTTCCGCTACGGCGCCAGATCAGTCTTCGGGATGCGCTGAAGATGCTGTTTGACGAGGCGGATGAGATTAGTAAGAAAGATGTCAATCGCGCGAGTGTGATCGTGAGGCTGCAGCGAAGGGTCGATGCTTTAATCGGAAGAGGTCACGATGCGGGCGAGGGAGTGGAGGGTGGGCTGGTAGCAGGGGTGGGGATGAGTGGGTTGGGCACCGCAGTAGAGCTAGAGACCGAGGGAATCATGGGGAATGAAACGGTGAAGAACGCAGACGGCCTGCCAACCGTTGATATTGATGACGTATTGGAGCAGGCAACGGAGGATGCGCAGATGTCCGCGGCAGGCTTTATGACTGGTGGTGATATGGGACAGAATGATTTCATGACTTTGGGATGACAGGAATCAGGTGGTTTGCTTTAGATGCACCGAGTCTTCAGCTTTGGAACTTTTGGAGTAAAGTGTAGGATGTAAGGATGGTACATTCCAAATGCAGCTCGCAGTCGAGATCAAGTAGTTTTGAGACGCTAATCACTGGCTTTACCGTTCATTTTGGGCGGGTATCTTACCTAGACTAGGTCATACTTCATAGGATATGGTAGAGTAAACGCGGACAAGCAACAACCTTTATGGGGGCCTCTGGGCGCCTCGCTTGCGCTTATTTGGGCGCCCGTCCCCTATCTTATCACGCTTAACGCCCCGAAGTTACACCACTTCAGGTTCAGACGATTCCATGAAACCTTTGGGCGCTCATAGGCCAGGGGGGATATGAGCACTTTCGAGTAACTATCATTCTTTCACTACCTCCGCATCGTGTAGCTAGAGGGTCCTTAAGCGTGCAGTACTGGCCGAGAAAGATGAAGCGCACTCTCTCATCCATAGTGTCAACAATATCGTTCTGACTTCACAACATTCACGCTCTTCCAGATGACGCGCCGGAAAGACCAAAAGCCAGGTTCAGGTCCAAGAGACACAGTTTTAGACAAAGCATTCCCAGTCTCATCAACTTCGAAGCCATCAGAAGGCACTCCAGAGAGATCATCACTGCCCACCACCATGGAGCCCGTATACACTTGGGAAGAGGATCCACGTCCAGCTAAGCGTCAGAAGACGACGAATACAGGAGATGCTCATCATCAGACTTCTAGGATCCTCAAATTTGGCCCACAGGAGGATATTCCTGATGTAGCCAACAGCGGAGTTGCGGCCGCCAACCTCTCCACCGACCAGCTTCACTCCGAGCTCCGTCATCTCCAGGACATATTCGAATTCACCACGATGTCAATCGTATCCTCCTCAAAGATGGAACAAAAAGTTCGGAACCTTCTGTTGCGCACGAAGCGGCTATCAGAGGGAACAAAGCCCGGCGTTGTGATCCTCACTGCCAAAGCGGATGTGGCGTCGAAGATGGTGGGCATCGTCGAAATTGCCAAGCGAACCATCCGGCAAGAAGGCGGCAAGTGGTGGCAGTACTCAAAGCTCCATTCACAGGTGATCGAATTGAAGAAGAAGAAACCGAGGCCGAAACGGGCAGAAGGTGGGAAGACCCTGCGAGAATGGGCCCATGAACAAGAAGAGAAGGGTGAATGTGTCTCAGAAGGAATGAAGGAGAATCACAATGGCGATCATGACATGCCTAACGACCAGGAAGCTAGATTGGATGATTTAGAGAAAGAAGAAGACGAAGACGAGGGAGCATTTCAGACCATGGGCCGACATCAGGTCATGGCATACGATGAAAACAGGAATAAGATGCGAGCAATCCCGATCATGACCATCTATCTGGCGCAAGTACCTGTACCGGTGTTGCGTAGTACTTGCAGGTAGCCAGCGCCACGTTCTGACCCCCCTATCTGTTCATTGACTGACAGGTGAACAGCGAGCAGACTAATTCGTAGCAAGTCGCTCAGCTGCCTCCATACCCGTCTCCATACCACCAGCTATATGCTACATCCTAGGAATTGAGGAGCACATTCAGCGGTTTCAACATCGGAAACGCTCGAGAGTTGTTTTGGGAGGGCTTGCCGTCAGCTTTGATTGATACCCCATATAGCAATGCGGCAAACAATTGTTTTCTACAACCATCCATCAGAGTCTGTACCTACTCTTCGTAGGTCCCGTAACCACCCAAGATCCCCCAAATCCCCATCCTTATTCTCCATAACGCCTGATATCAACAGTCCCCCTCCCAATTCCACTCCTCGCCTCTATCTACCATCTCCAACCTCATCCATACTCCCCTCTCCTCCCCTTCCCTAACCCCTCACCTCCCTCCCCCCGCCCCTAAACCTCAACACCAAATTCACCACTACCGCCGCCAGCAGCGCCCCCGCCAAGAACGTCGGCCCCCAGCGATCATCGAAGCCGCCCTGCCCCCTCATCCGTATGCTCCGCGCCCGCCAATGGTACGTCACCAGCGCATACACCATCGTCGCCATCGCCACGCCCGTGAATATCACGGCGGCGGTGCGGCCCACGCTGTCGCCGAAGTTTAAGAGGCCGATGGAGAGACCGCCAAGGATGACGGTGAAGTTGAGCCAGGAGAGGAAGGTGCGCTCGTTGGCGAAGAAGACTTTGGGCTCGACGCGGATGGGGAGGGCGATCCGTTTGGGGGGGGTGGGGAGGAGGGGGTGGGTTGACATGGTGATGGAGGTGGGGGGAGGGCGGGGGGAGGCAGGTGAGGAGGGCGGTGAGATTGCTGCGTGTGGGATTTTAGCTGAGGCGAGCTGGGGAGTTTAGTTGAGGGGCTCGATGTACCTTATGATGGTGGGGGGGTTACTTTTGTTTGCTTTTCTTACGGGTAGAGGCTGAAAGGGAGGTTTTGTTGGTGTCTAGTCTGTGACTGAAGAGATGTATGTGTAAGTATGTACAGCGAGAATCTGAATATGAACAATTATGTATCGGTGCTGGGATTGGCCCAAATCGAGCTACCTACCTTAGTACCTCTTGCCAAGATGAGATGAATTGTGGGTAAGGGTTGTCATAGGGCTGGACTGGGGCTTGGCAAGGGTACAACACCTCAGGGCCACCAGGTGGGAGCGAAAATGGTGACCCCTTATTGCTCGCTTAGTCACCCAGTCAAGCGAACAGGAAGGGGTCACGAATTTCGCTCGCACCTCGTGGGGCAGTCCACATCCTTTCAAAATTTTAGTTCTCTTGTGATCTCATGCGCTGGCGCCAATAGGTCCTGCTTCTTAAGGTATCTTAAAGAAACCTCTCCCGGCTCCCGAGGATCTTCCACTCGATGAACGATGTTGTTGAACGTTTTTGCGCTTTGGCGATGTGCCATGAATCATGATTGAATCGCTGCCTCAGACCTCAGACCTTATGCTTATTCCGCATAGACTGACCGCGTCGGGTCGGGTTATCGAGTTCGGATCGAATACCCGATTCGAATTTTGGCAATTCGTACCAACCCGACTCGAAAGTCTTGGCAATTCGATTCCTAAAGTTGAAATCAACAATTCGAATCGATTTCTATACTTGAAATCGAAATTCGATCCGAAAAATCGATTTGAATTGTCAAGACTACTATTTTTAGTAAATTTTATTATTTTTAGTAACAATTAATTGATAATTTAATAGAAATAGTTAATCTATTTAAATTAATTAATAAGTATATTAGATTGTTTTTATATTATACATTACTAATGTGCATTATCTAGAAAATAATTAAGAAAATCTAAATATTCGCGTTTTGGAAGATAGATCGAGCTAATAGAAATCAAGATATTTACAAGATTCTGCAGATCTCACAGATCTATCTACCCTACGTACTTAAATTAGTAGACTAATCGTTGGGTTATGTTTCGATTCCAAAAGTTGAAATCAAAACTCGACTCGAATTTTTAGCGTGAAACCAAATTGCCAAGATTGATAAATCAAGCTACTTGATTAACTTGCTTAGAACAAATTCTTTCGCTTAATTGTCAAGAACTCAAATCTAACGTCATGAAATCGAGTCACGTGATAAATTCGGGTTTTCGCGATTAGTCTACAAATTAGTACTGTCGAGGCAGAATCTGCTCGAAGAGCTCGTTTTGTTTTCCTTATATTCGACAAAGTTGCGAAATCTCTATCAAGTTAAACTATGTTTTAACGCGTTAAGTTTTAATATTCGTAATGCGCATAGACGTTTGCAGTTGCTCACTAGTTGCACAATTGTGTCAAATTACTATGTTTTTCGATTTAAACGTCAAATTTTGTCGATTCGAACAAACTTTACTTTTGAGACAAATCTAATAGATTAAGAGAACGTGTGCGCATTTTACGCAAGCAAATTATAATTGCTATATAGAACGAACGCATCTACAAACGCAATATTGAGGAATATCAAGATCATCTTTTGCAAAGCTTGACTTGAACTTCTAGATTTTCGTAAGTAATGCAAGATTTATTAGATCTAATCTTGATCTCGCGAGAAGCTTAGATATAAGTAACACAAAATTGCGACTTTTGTTATAATAGATCTAGATACATCTAGAACTAAAGTTAAGATTTATTAAATGCGAATAAATTTAAACTAAATTTATACTATTTTTAGTATTCTTAACATTCTTGACGATTCGATTCGATTTCTAATATTAAAATCGAAAATCGAGTTAAATCGAATTGAATTGATTTCAAAATAATAGATATTAAATCGAATTTCGAGTCGATTTCTAATATTAAAATCGACAAGTTAGATTAATTTCTAAAGTTGAAACCAAAACTCGATTCGACGATCAATCTAATTTTGCATTAACATTATATTACTTACTAGTACTAAATCTAGTAAGATAGTAGTTTTAGTCGAATTTTTTTCTTTCGCATAAGATTTGAGAGCAAAATTTCAAGAATCTATCTAAACAATTAATGTGTTTTCAACGTTATATTTATTATGCAATAGAATTTTAACTATTATATTTTATATTAATTAGACTACGTTTGTTGCTAGATTTTGATATACTTTATTAAATTGTAATCAAACTATATACTAATAGTATATTGTATATGTGTGCTAATATCAAAGAAAAAAAGTCTCGCTTTATAATATTGTTTTGATAGATTTTTCGAATTTCGTCTTCAAACTCTATGAAATAATTTTTGTAGAAGTGCGCTAGTGTTTAGTACGTCGCCGTATCAAGTGTCGCATTAAGTGTCGCACTCCTACAATAAAATCAATCGTCGCATCAAGCGTCGCACTCCTAGTCTGAATACTGAGGCAAATTGAATCGTTGCTTTTTTAGCCCAGCTCCTGCAATTAGCACCCTGCCAGCGTATGGAGACAGTCTGTTAGGCCTGGTTCGGCCAATCCGCTTTGATCTCAATATAAAGGATCAGTAAGGTATGGAATCTGACTGTCTTGTGAACCCCGCGATGCCTATCGAAGCCAGACCTGAGGACCAGAGTGCAAGTGCAGACCCGCAGAATTCGAGCTGCCGATCCTTCTCCTCGGTATTCTCATGTCGGCTGGGATCACCGATTGACTAGCTGTGAGCAATCTCTTTGAAGGTCCAGTCCGCGCCAGCCGGGCTTTAGCTTCTTCTCATATATCCATGTCGACTGTTGACGTTGGCTTGTCAATTCCAATATCCCATTCACATTGCTGCTATTCGCTACACTTGTTCTTAGGTTGTGCGCACAATAAGCGCGACCATGTCTCTTTTTGTACTGCGATTTCTCTCTCTTTGTTCGTGCATAGCATCAGTAGCTGGACAAGTCAGCCTACTGACCTACGTTAATGGTGGCATTCGCGACATACTGGGATCTTTCTTTGGTGCTCCCGGCACAAATGCGAGTTATGACTATGTCGTCGTTGGCGGGGGCACTGCCGGTTTGACGTTAGCCACCAGACTCGCTGAAGATCCCAACATCAGTGTTGCTGTCATTAAAGCTGGAGGCTTTTACGAACTCGACAATGGTAACCGGAGCGTAGTGCCCGGATACGCGAACTACTACACTGGATCAGACCCCAACAACTATCAGCCATTGATAGATTGGGGGTTTTCGACAGTCCCACAGCCAGTATGCGCTTGAACGTTTCACTCTTGGATTGCTCGTGAGCTGATTGCGTTTTCTCGCGTAGGCTGCAGGAAATCGTACTGTGCACTACGCAAGGGGCAAGACTCTGGGTGGTTCTTCTGCTCGGAACTACATGATATATCACCGGTCGGTCATTGCACCCCTCCATCGACAGCTTGTCGATGGGAAGCATATCTGATTGTCAATGTCTAGACCGACGAAAGGATCTTTGCAAAAAGGGCAGACGAGGTTGGCGATCAAAGCTACACTTGGGACCAGTTCCTGCCGTTCTATGAGAAATCTTGCAAATTTACATTATTCGACCCAGGTCTATACAATGCAACGATTCTTGCTCAACCACCTGGTGTTTTTGATCCCGCTGGTGGCCCTTTGCATGTCTCCTTCAGCAATTACGCTGATGCATTTGGCTCGTGGGCTCAAAAAGCATTCATTGGGGTTGGTATGGCTCTTCAAAGCCTCGGTTTGAATGCTGGTGTACTCAACGGTTCTGCCTTTTCAACCTTAACCATCGATCCCAGGAATGGCTACCGCTCGTCCTCTGAATCGAGTTTTCTGCACGCTGCATTGCAGAATGGGACAGCGCCTATCATATATAAGAACAGCCTGGCCGAGAGAATATTACTCAATGGTACTACGGCAACTGGTGTCTTAGTATCAACAGCGGGCTCATATGGTACCAAACCAGTAAATTTCACGTTGACAGCCAGGAAAGAAGTCATTGTATCCGCCGGTGCTTTCCAGTCACCCCAATTATTGATGGTCTCTGATTGGTCCCAAAGCGACACTTCAGCAACATGGCATTCGAGTAATAAAAGACCTTGCTGGCGTAGGCCAGAACATGTGGGATCACGTTCTTTTCGGCGCTAATCGCCGCGTCAACGTTCTGACTGCTTCGGCGTCCTTGAACAGCGCAGTCGTGGCGGCCAAGGGCGCCCAACTATTCCGTACCAACGGATCAGGGCCGCTATCTGCGTTTGGCGCTGGCTATTATGGATGGGAGAAACTTCCCAGTCCATACCGTCGAAATTTATCCGATGCCTCTCTCTCAGCTCTGGCTACTTTCCCATCCGACTGGCCCGAATTGGAGTGGCTACCTATCAGTGCATATCTTGGCTATCAAACTAATCGCCAAAAAGAGGATCCTCGAGATGGATTCAATTATGCCACTATCAATCCTGGTATTATTGCGCCTTTGTCTCGCGGGAACGTAACCATTTCCAGTGCCAATATGGCCGATCCGCCAGTGCTCGATCCCGCTTGGCTATCTGATCCGACGGACCAGGACATGGCAATCCAAAGCTTCAAACGGTCACGCGAAATCTGGGGTGTCCTTGCCCAGAATGGCATTACCAACGGGGATGCTGAGTATCTTCCGGGCCTCAACGTGACCTCTAACAAGGACATTCTCACCTACATCCAAAAGAGCTTGATGACCATCTACCACGCGGCAGGGACATGTAAGATGGGTACCTCTAATGATTCGATGGCTGTGCTAGACCGCCAAGCGCGGGTCCTTGGAGTACAGAATCTGCGCGTGGTTGGTGCTAGCTCATTTCCATTCCTTCCCCCAGGCCACCCACAGTCGACCGTGTACGCTCTGGCCGAGAAGATCGCTGCAGACATCCTTGGGCAGAGTGTGCCACCACCTGGATACAATATGGCAGGCTACTACGCCGACCAACGACTGGTTTTACAGCACGAAGCGAACATCCCCAACAGCAGTTTGCCTTCATCGGACCAAAAGTAGCAGACAGGTAGCGTAGCGCTTCGCTACCTTCGCCGCGCGTAATCTGTGGAATTAACTGCTCTCTGCATAGTCTCTTCGCGGTTCACATGAATCTTATCATGGGCTTTCGAGGAACTGTGTGGTCAGGGATCTATTTGAGTTTCGTTTCCAGATATAAAGGGATTATGACATTTGGTGGATCAATTAGCATAGGATGAGCCAATGTACATGCGGTGGGATGCAGTGCAAAGTGCGTAAGGTATCATTAAAAGATTGTAAATATATACCTCCAAAGTAAAGAATGAAATGTTCATACCTATCTGGTGAAAATTAGATCAGGCTTGGCGTCAGCGGAGAAACAGTGTACGATGGCCGATACCCTGCTTAAGGTCAAAATAGAAAATTTTCGAAAAACCGAAAACCAAAAATCGAACATTAAAATTTGAAAATCCACATTAAATATTGCGACGATTAACATGATCGCATTACAAACACTTAAGAAATTGTAAAACAACATTAATTTCGCGCATATTATTAAATATTGTCAAGTTATTTAATTACTTCAACACTCTTCATGTTATTGTTCGCTATTGCATCAATTCATGTCGTTCGCATTGAATTACTTATTATTTGTCAAAGCATCTTTAACGAACTCTTTGTAATATTTCGTCATAAACTTGTGCATTTTGTAGATCTTCTTATACAAATTAATGTTACTTTTTTTTTTATCTCGTTTATACTTATTAGTTTCGAATCGCTTCTTTTGTTTCTACAAACGATATTTATTTTTTTAAATATTGTTGTATAATATTAGTATAAAAGTACAATAAAGAAGCGACAATACATATCATTAAATGTAGTCGAATCTTTGTTATTTTTATTTTTTATAAACTTTCTTGTTAAACGCTTAGCTTGATGCTTGTTATATTTTGCACAAAATTAATATTAATTATTATTATAATACGTGAAACAATGCTTACTTGAAACAAACTTGTATTCGAAAACTTCATTCTTATAATTCTTATAGTTTTTATTTAAATAAATAACGTTAAGTCGAGTTTGTAAAACAACAAACTTGTTTATAACTTTACGATTATAATTTTGTACAAATTAATTAAACTTAATGTGATAATAACATATTATAAAATTCTTCTAATTATAGATTTGAGTTTTACTAGAAATTTTAAGCAAATGTTGTTAAATTTAGATTCGATCAAGATCGTACTATTTTTAATTAATCTTTTACAAGTTTGTTTAAATTCTATATCGAAATTAATCAAGTCACTTAAGTAATTATCTCGCAATTTGATTTTAGATTTTTATTATTATTTAATACTAAACTCTACGAAGTTTATAAAATTATAAATTGATATTTTTGATGTGCGATAAAGAGTTGTAAAAGATTTGTAAAAAGCTCTATGTTGTTGTACATAATATATTTGATCGCAAATAATTAACACATAAATTAATTAATAGAAATTGTTAACAAATGCACAAAGACTTGCTTTAAATAATATATGTTTATAAATTTGTAAAGAAGAGCACGAAAATATTTAAATAATACAATAAGCTCAAAACATCTTTCGTAAATACATCGTATTACTAGACACTAATAGATATACATTAATTGTACAAGTTTACATCAATAATTACATAAGAGTACTTAAGACTACTAAATAACAAGTTACAAAGATTATTTATTATAAAGAGCATAAAACAACATAATTATTAATACAAATAAATACAAATATAAGAATATTACAACAAGATTTGCACACAATTGAACAAACAATTTGTACAAAGTGTAAATAATGTTTGTACAAAATCTTTGTATAAAATAGAACAACTTACTTAGCGTAGATAATTAATAAAAAGAGTCTTTAACAACAAATTAAACTTATAAGCTTAAATTTAAAAATTTCAAGATTATTAATGTTATAACGTTTGAATAAATTTATTATTTATAAAGCTAACAAGTTTATATAGATTTGTACTAGTTTATACAAAGTTTTTATACAAACTTATATATTAGAATAAAACTAAAGCAATAAGACTTGTTTATCTTGTTAGTCTAACACAAATAAAGACAATTTCTAATATACTTTAAAGTTTGAATTTAAGTAATAATATAATAATATATACTAATAATCAAGTAGATATTAATAATATTCTAATAAATCTTCTTTTTTAAAATACTATTATTATTATTATAATAGAGAAACTACAATATCTAATTATATTAATAGTTATATTAATAGTTTTACTATATATATAAGCAATTTTATATATAAAGTTTTTTATATATATATATTTCTAAAATATCAATAATATAATATATAATTAAATAAATAATTTGAAAAAAAATTATATAAATCTTATTTAATATTTTACTTATATATTATTTCTTTAAACATTATATAATTAAATTAATA